>AUXO018659015.1_pt1 | contig 15129 bp, 14 predicted proteins | sample 768731 | NCBI WGS metagenome assembly AUXO01 (sample SAMN02715735, study PRJNA202380) | gut metagenome | biome: sheep rumen | host: Ovis aries | place: New Zealand: Palmerston North
CCTAATGATATAGATGCAGTTATTTTCGGTGCGATAACAAGAGATTTCGCTGAGCCTGCAACTGTAAATCGTATAATAGATATTCTTGGTATAAAAGAATGCTATGGCTTCGATATCTTCAATGCCTGCAATGCTTTTATTGGCGGAGTAGATCTTGCAGACAGTCTTATAAAAACAGGTAAAGCTGAAAATGTTCTTGTAGTATGCGGCGAAGTGCTTTCAAGATGGACAAAGTTTGATTACACTGATAAGGAAGAATTACTTATGAGAGCTCCTGTTTCTCTTTCTGTAGGAGACGGCGGAGGAGCATTTGTTATCTCAAAAGCCGATGATGACAGTTCATCACGTATAATATGTACAAAATTTAAAACCATTTCAGAACTTTGGGAAAATGGAGTTATATGGGGCGGCGGAGTGATCTATCCTAAATCCTCAGATAAGCTTTTTGTTCCGGGTACTGTAAAGAAGCTTACAGATATGCATAAGAAAATAGCTGAAAACTTTATTCCTCCAGTGCTTGAAAAAACAGGCTGGAAAGTTAGTGATATAGATTGTTTCCTTCCAACACAGATTGCAAATTGGGTCGTAAAAAATGTAAGAGAAACTCTTAATGCAAGAGAAGATCAGTTTTATGAGGTTATAGCAGAGACAGGTAATGTTGGTGCGTGCAATATTGCACTTACAAGCTGTATGGCTCGAGATGCTGGAAGAATAGGTAAAGGAAGTAATATAGCAATGGTAGGCGGTGCTGCTGGAATGAGCGTAGGTATGATAACAGCAACACTTTAATAGGAGGATAATATGACTATTGAAGATATAAAAAAAGATATAAGAAATATGCTTAGTGAAGTTACTGATGTTGATGTTGACAGTATCAAGGATGATGATCTGCTTTTTGATGATATCGGACTTACAAGCGTTGTTATAGTACAGATATTTGTTTCATGCCAAGAAAAATACGGGATATCAATGCATGACGAAATAAATATGGCTGCATCAGTAACTATTAATTATATTGCAAAAATTGTTTATGATAAAATAATAAATAAGGAGTAATGAAAAATGAATATTAGTATTGGATATGAAAATCTTGATAATGAGGATATTACTGTATTCTGTGATATGATGTCTTATGTTTCAACAGATATACTTGCTGTTGACAAGCAGAAGGATAAAGTTGTCCTTGATATAAATGAAGGTACAGAAGATGATGTAAGGGCAAAAGCTGAAGAACTCAGAAAGATGATATGCTCTAAAGAAATGAAAATGAAAAATCGTGTCAAGACTAAAGTTGTTGAGGATTATACATCCAATGAAATATCAAATTCTGAAAAGATATTTGATAAGCTCAAAGAAAACCGTGATATAATCGAAATAAGTGAAGGTGCTTTTATGTATAGCGGTATCTTCCTTAAAGTGTTCAAGTATTTTGTTCGTAAGGTCGAGGAGTTCGGTTATAAAAACTGGAAAGGTATCACAGAATTTACCACACCTGTTCTTTTCCCTATAGATATTTATGAAAAAGGTCTGTATTTTGAGAATTTTCCGCATCATATAATGTTCCAGACAACTCTTAAAAATGATATACAGGTACTCGATGAATTTTCAAAGCATGGAACAAACGGAGGAAAGATATTTGAAAATATGCAGACTCCGGAGCTCGTTTTGAGACACGCAGCTTGTGTACCTATCTATCCTATGCTTGAAAATATGAATATTGAATCAAGTGATCTTCCTAAAACATTTATGATATCAGGTAAATGCTTCCGTAATGAAGGACACAATGTTTTTGAACTTGCAAGACTCAAGGAATTCTATATGAAAGAATATGTATTTGTAGGAACTCAGGAACAAGTACTTGAAAATCTTGAAAAAGGAAGAGAACTTTGGAGATATTGGATAAAGAAGTTTGGTCTTTGCTGTAAAGTTGAAACTGCAAATGATTCTTTCTTTGCAAGCAATTACTCTAAACTTAAGATATTCCAAATGTTAGGAGATTCTAAACAGGAACTTAGAATGGTTCTTCCTGCATCAGATACAGAGTGTGCAGTTAGCTCAACAAATGTTCATAGAACCCATTTTACAAAGACGCATAATATAAAGAATGGTGATGGATATTGTGTAAGTGGATGCATTGCTTTTGGTATCGAAAGACTTGCTTATTCACTGCTTTGTCAGAAAGGCATTGATCCTGAAAAATGGGATGAAGAAACAAGAAAAGAAATTTTAGGAGAATGAGAAGATGAGTTATATAGCAAAATTAGTTGGTGTAGGTAAAGCACTTCCGGAAAAGGTTGTTACAAGCGAAGAAATGGAAGCTATGATGGGCTTTGATGAACTTGGTATAAGAAAAGGCATGGCGAAAATACTTAGCGGTGTAGCAGAAAGGCGTGTTGCTGCTGATGATGTACAGTCTTCTGACCTTGCGATAGAGGCATCAAAACAAGCTCTTGCTATGGCTGGCAAAAAGCCTGAAGATATTGATCTTGTTATTTTTTCTGCACTTACTCAGGATGTTGCTGAACCAGCTACAGCAAATATAGTAATGGATGCACTTGATATAAGAAATGCCAAAAGCTTTGACATAAAAAACGCTTGCAATGCATTTGTTTGTGCAGTAGAGATCGCTAATATGTATATAAAGTGCGGCAATGTAAAAAATGTTCTTATTGCATCCGGTGAAGTTCTCAGCCGTTTTGTAAGAATGGATCTTTTAAAAGATCCTTCAAAATTGAAGGATGTTAACGCTACTTTCTCTGTAGGTGACGGCGGAGGAGCTGTAGTTCTTGAAGCACAGGAAGTAGATGATGACAGTGAAGACTTTGGAATAAGAACAGCTTTCAGAACATTTCCTGATACATGGGAAGATGGTATACTTTGGGGAGGTGGAACACGTTATCCTCATGATCCGGACAAATTCTATTTTCAGAATGAATCTGAGGAAATGATGAAGATCAATTTCAAACGCTCTATGGAATTTTTTGCAGAACAGTTTAAGAATCTTGGTGTAAATAAAGATGAAGTAGATCTGATAATACCTACACAGATTACAAAATATCTTATTGTAAAATCTTGTGAGGCACTTGAACTTCCTGTTGATAAAACTGTTTCACAGATCAATTTCCTTGGTAACATGAGTACAGCTTCGATTCCTGTTGCACTTACAAGAGCTGTTGAAAATGGAACATTGACTCTTGGCAGTGGGCAGAAGGTAGTATTGCTTGGAGTTGCTAATGGATTTAATGCTGGTTTAGTTTACCTTAGTATATAATTTGAAAAGAGGAATATTATGGACATCAAAGATAAAGTTATTGAATTGATAAGAGAAAAATTCAATATCACAGAGGATTTATTACCAGAGGAGTCATTTGTTGAAAATGGTATGTTAAAATCACTTCAGGTGATCGAATTGCTTTTGAGCCTTGAGGATGAATTTGATGTTGAATTCGATTTTAATACACTTGATATTAGTGAAGTTGAAAGTGCAAAAAAGATCGAGGATTATATCAATGCCAATAAATGAACGAAAGGAGTAGATTATGAGAGTAGCAGTTCGTGAAAAGATAAATGAACTTCTTTCATCAGGAGGATTATTAGCTGATGCAGTTAAAGATGAATACGGTATAAATGTAGAGGATTTAGGTGAGAGCGACACTCCTGCTGTAATAACACAGAAGATCAATAAAGCACTCCATGCTGATGAAGTAACTTTAAGGGATATGCTTATTACTATATGCAAGGATCAGCCTTCAAGAGAAATGATAACGTTCGACGGTGAAAAGCATACTTGCAGTGATGTGCTTGAAAATACTGAATCTCTTGCAGCGGGATTTGTTAGTCTTGGAATAAAAAAAGGCACAAAAGTTGCAATTATCCTTGATAATTGTCTTGAATTCATATACTCTTACTTTGCACTTTTTTATATCGGAGCTTTACCTGTTCCAATAAATATCCGCTGGAAAAAAGATGAGCTTTACAGAGTACTTGACAATGCTGAAGTTTCATTTATTATTTGTTCTGAGAAAGCAGGAAGTATTCCTTACGGAGAATATGTCGCTGAATATTCATCTGCAAATTCAAGTGTGGATAAGGTGATATATCTTCGTGGAAATCAATTTGGCGATAAAGGAATACTTTTCTCTTCACTTATGAATGAAAAAAGGATCAGTGCATCAGATCTTGATTTGATAGCACCTGATGATCTTGCGATGATCTCGTACACTTCAGGAACAACAGGTATGCCAAAGGGCGTTTTGCTGAAGAATAATGATATCTATAAGATATCAAAGCTGTCAGCAGAATATTGGTGCTCAGACAGAAAAGACAAACCTTTTTCTATAGCTCCTCTTTATTCTGCTCAGGGATTTTTGAGCCTTCTTATCAATGTAGCAACAGAATGCCCGTTTAAAATGATATCTTCGTTTAATCCTAATGATATAATCAGAGAAATATCAAAATGTGAAAATACAATAATCCACACTCAGCCAACAATGTGGAATTTGCTTTTAAATTGTAGGATCATTGATTTTGCTAAATTTGATACTTTGGAAAAACTCGTTGTATCAGGTTCATTATGCAGTCCTGCTCTTGCAAAAAAAATAGAAGAGAGAATGAATTGTCAGCTTATGAACGCATACGGTCTTATAGAGGGTACAAGTGTAGTGACAATGACTCGTCTTGACGATCCAGAAGATGTAAGAATGAATACAGTTGGCCGTGTTATTGAAGGAGTAGAGATAAAGATTGTAGACAGCCAGAGAAATGAAGTGCCTCATGGTGAAATAGGCGAGCTTGCAGTTCGTGGATATAATATGGCTGGATATTATAAGAATCCTGAAAAAACTTCTGAAGTAATAGATGATGAAGGCTGGCTTTATACTGGAGATCTTGCTCGTTATTATGATTCCGAGAATATAAGTATTGTAGGCAGATGCAAGGATATGATAATAAGAGGCGGCTTTAATGTTTATCCAAGTGATATAGAAGAATATCTTCTTCAAGCTCCGAATGTTCAGAATGCATCAGTTGTTGGAAGACCACATGAAATACTCGGTGAAGAAATAGTTGCATTTGTATTAAGAAAAGCGGGAAGCGATATCAATGAGCGTGATATTTTAAAATTCCTGTTTAATAAAGTGTCAAATTATAAGATGCCTGATAAAGTATATTTTGTTTCTGAACTTCCGATTATTCTTGCAGGAAAAATTGATAAGAAAGTTTTGTCGGATTGGGCAGTTAATGGAATACCAGAGGATAAGCAGGTCCTCTTTGAAAAATGATAATATGAGGAGGTTACATAATGAAATTAGATTACGATAAATTTGCTGAGTATGTTTGCGGTAGATATGGAGTTTCAACTGAAGAAGCTAAAACAGGTTGTACTTTTATGGAAATGGGAATAGATTCTCTTTCAATATATAGTATGGTAGGAGAACTTGAGGAAAAGTACAATATAAAGGTCGATACTGACGATATATCTGAGATTGATTCATTGCCTCACCTTTACAATTATGTGAGTGGGAAGGTGGCAGAGCTTTGAATGGAGCTTGATTTAAAAAAAAGCATATCATATGAAGACATCTTAAAAAAAATCAGTGATCTTTCTCTTGAAGGCAGCTGTTGTATGAGATATTGTGGTATTCAGATTGAACAGTCATGCGATAACGGATATAAGATAATCGCATGGCAGTGCAATATGGCAGATATACAGAATTATGATGTTAAACTGCCTACGGTAATATTAATGTATCTTGATAACGATAGGATAATAAAGTCAATCGACCTTATGCCTAATTTTAAAGGCAGTCAGGGAATAGCGTGTTCACGTTCATATCTTGACAAAAAATTAAAAAAGATATTAATAGGTGAAAAGCTTACTGCACTTAATACCAAGATCATAGATCCATATTTGTTATGCTGCAGACATACATTTGAATTAACGGTCGGTGCAGCAACTTTACTTGATTCGTATGAAGAAAAAGTTGCGAATGGCGAGATATGCTATACTGAAGAATTGATAAGAGCATATATAGATGATAATACAATTTCATGTATAGATAAGATAAATGTGAATGATCATATTGAGAGCACACGTATTGATGTAAGCGATATTGTTGGAAACATTACTTATGGTTCAATTGGCAGGATAGAAAATGTAAACGGAATGAAAATAATCGGTTATTCATTTGAAAGCGGAGAATGGCAGAAAATAAAGGATGTTTATACCATTGATGCTGATTCATACCAGCAGTATGTTACCAAAATCATGAAAATAGTTTCAGGATATTGGGTGTCGTGTAAAAGAAAGATGGGTGTAAAAAGAAATTTCTATTTTTCTCAGATATGGGGACCAACCTTTTTCGGCATCCTTTCACAGGCGATAGGTATAAAAGTATTCAATAATAATTATGCTTATTTTCAGCATTGTATCTATGGAATCCAGCGTAATGATAACAATATTCCACTTTGTATAGGCGTTACAGACAACATAGATGAGATGTCAGAAGTGTTTGAGGATTTTGTGATAGATGATCTATATTAAGATTATATCTGATTTTTAACATAATATAATTTAATCTGTGAGAAAGCGAGTGTAAACATGAGTTTTTTAAAATTTGAAAATGTTACTAAGGAATACAGATCGGGTGAAACAGTTATAAAAGCCCTTAATGATGTAAGTTTTGAACTTAATAAAGGCGAATTCATAGTTATTCTCGGTCCATCAGGCTCTGGAAAATCTACAATGCTGAATCTTCTTGGCGGAATGGATTTTGTTTCTTCTGGTAAGATAAGTGTTAATAATAAAGATGTTACATCAATGAATCAAAGTCAGCTAACAATGTACAGACGAAAGGATATAGGATTTGTTTTTCAGTTCTATAATATTCTTCCTAATCTTACAGCATATGAAAATGTAGATATGGCACATAGACTTTGTGAAAGTAAAATATCGGCTAAAGAAGCTCTTGAAGCTGTAGGACTTTCTAAGCGATCAAACAATTTCCCTGCACAGCTTTCCGGAGGCGAGCAGCAGCGTGTATCAATTGCAAGAGCTTTAAGTAAGAATCCTGATATTATGCTCTGCGATGAACCAACAGGTGCTCTTGACAGTGAAACAGGAAAGCTCATATTAAAAATACTGAAGAAATTAGTTGCTGATTATAATACTACAGTTATAATAGTTACACATAACGCATCAATTGCGGATGTTGCAGATACGGTACTTCGACTTAAAGATGGTAAAGTTGAAAGCATAGTTAAGAATGAAACTCCAGCAGAGATCGAGGAGGTAGTTTGGTAAATGAAATATTTATGGACCAAATTCAGAAGAGATCTGCTAAAGCTTTTTCCACAATTTATATCAGTATTCATGATGGCTCTTCTTTCTATTACTATATTTGCTGGATTTGAAAGCGTTTGGACTGGAATGGAGCATCAATCTGAGAAATTCTATGATGATGGGAATCTTGCAGATATATGGTTGTATGGAAGTAATCTTGATAGTACAGCACTTGAAAAGATAAAATCACTCAAAGGCGTTAAAGAAGCAACAAATTCAATGTCAATCAAAGCAAGCGTGAATGATGGAAGTGAATCAGCGAGTGATGTGAATCTTATAACAATAAATGATGTTGTTAATCAGAAACCTGTTGTATTAGAAGGCGAAGATTTCAATATTGAGTCGAATGGCATATGGTTAGATAAAACATATGCTGATAAGCATGATTTAGAACTTGGAGATACTATTACTTTAAAGTACGGTGAATCACCAGATACGGCAATGATCGTAAAAGGTCTTGTCATGAGTCCTGAATTTATATATTATACCGGTTCAGCAACAGAAACTATGCCGAATCCGGAAAAACATGGTTATGGATTTATAAGTGAGAAACAAATGTCACAATTGACAGGAGCTGTATTTTATAATCAAATACGTATATCAACAGAAGATGATTGTGATGCTGATGAAATTGATAAATTGGCATCAGAAGCTCTCGGAGAACAGTTTTTCTGTACTTTGACAAGAGAGGATTTTGAATCAACAGCACAGACTAAAGATGAAATAGATCAGACTAAAAAAATGGCTATTCTTTTTACTGTAGTCTTTGTATTGTTAGCTCTTCTTACAATGTATACATCTATAAGCAGACTTGTTAAGAATCAGATGATTCAAATAGGTACAATGAAAGCAATAGGCATAAAAAACAGTCAGATCATGCGTCATTATATGATGTATGGCATGGTGCCGCCTTTGCTTGGTTCACTTATAGGCATTCCGCTTGGAAAATTATTAGTTGGAAATGTTGTTATGAATGTTAAGAAGACAACTCTTACAATGCCTGAATGGTCGCTTGAATCTTCTTATGGTACAGTATTTGCCATATTCTTTATTGTTCTTATATGTACACTTGCAACAATATGGGCTTCAAATAGTGTATTGAAAGCAACTCCTGCTGAAACTATGAGAGGCGTTGATAAGAGAGTAAAGGACAGAAAAGCTAAAACAGGAGAAGCTAAATCGTCACGTAATTATATTGCAAAGTGGGTAAGCCGTGATATTGGCAGAAACAAATTAAGGTATATAATCGGAGTTATCGGTGTTATGGGAAGTATGATGCTGATGATTGCAGGATTTGGTATGTATGATTCCATTAATTCATCGAATGATTATGTGTTTACAAAGCAATATTCTTATGATTATATTGGTCAGATAGGTGTATTTGACCCTGAATTAAAGGCGAAGATAGATTCTGCAACAACTAATGACATTCAGTGGGTCAAGCAGAATACTGCGGATGTAGAATTTGTGAAAGGCAGCGGAGATAAATCTACTGTTATATCAATTTTAGAGGAAGGCGAATATTATTATTTTGAAGATGATTCAAATAATGAGGAAATGAAGCTTCCGGAAGAAGGTGCTGTTCTGACAGCGAAATTTGCTGACCAGATAGGTGCAAAAAAAGGCGATAAGATCAAATTTACAGTTACAGGTATATCAGGTGAATTTGAAACAGAAGTTAAAGGTATTACTTCGGTAAGAACGCCTCAGGGAATATATATGTCTGATAAGGCATGGGAAGCACTTGGAGAAGTCTTTGCTCCAACTACTGTTGTAATGGATGAAAAAGCTTATGCTGATCTCAAAAATATTGAATGCTTTACAGAACTTACATCCAAGGATATTCAGGAAGAAAACATCAACGAATTATCAGATAGTGTTAATACAGTTATCAAGCTTCTTATTATAGCTTCATTCCTTCTTAGCGTAGTCATCCTTTATAATCTTGGAATGATGAATTATGAAGAGAGATATCGTGAATATGCTACAATGAAAGTAATCGGATATACAAAAGGAGAGACAACAAGGATCGTTCTTACGGATTGTATGTTTACGACACTTCCGGGAATGCTTATAGGAATACCGGCTGGTTTTGCTTTCTTAAAAGTATTTATTAATGTTGTATCATTTGACTCATATGAGTGGAGAATGACTATAACTCCGTTACATTTCATACTTCTTTCATTCTTTGTTATTGCTTGTGCTGTACTTATAAATCTTGTTATTTGTCATAAGGTAAATAAAATTGTTATGACTGAGGCATTAAAATCAGTTGAATAGTGAGGAGAAAATATGGTAGATGAAATAATATCTTTTGTATCTGAATATTTTGGGATACCAAAGGAGAATATAACTCCCGAATCGGAGTTTGTTGCTGATCTTGGGCTACAGTCATACAGTCTCATAGAGATGTGCTGTGAGCTTGAGAGCAGATATGACATAGAAATATCTGAGGATAGCATAGTAAATATATTTACTATAAGTGACCTGAGCGATTATATTATGTCTAAGAGGTCGGAATAAATGGAAATGACCGTTAAAACTAATGATTGGGTCGACTATTATACACCTTTAACCAAACCGGAATTAAGAGTGTTTTGTATCCCTTTTGCAGGAGGCGGAGCAAGTAAATATTCACCGTGGAAGAGAATAGTTCCTGAAGGAGTAGAAATTGTTCCGATTCAGCTTCCAGGAAGAGAAAAAAGAGTAAGAGAAAAATTAGAATATGATCTTATAGCAATGGCAGAAAAAATAGCTTCTGCCATTGCGGAAATAAGCAGTGATGGAATACCGTTTATAATATTTGGTCATAGTATGGGCGGTATTCTTGCTTTTGAAACTACAAAAATACTTGAAAAAAACGGAATATTGCCAAGAAAATGTGTTATTTCTGCTACCGATCTTGAAGGCATTTCAAATTTACGCAGTGTACGTGATATGACAGATGAAGAACTTCTTGATGCAGTATCAGTATATGGAGCAGCTCAGGATCTTGAAGCTATGAAAAAATTCAAGTTCTTTTTTGGAATGTTTATGAGGGTGATACGTGCAGATTTTATTATGCTTGAAGATTATGCTATGGACACTTCAAGCAAAATAACTGTACCAATAACAGCATTGTATTCAGACTGCGATAAACTTGCAAGAAGAAAAACTATGGAATTCTGGAAAAATATGACCGATGCAAAATTTGCAATACGTGAATTTAAAGGAAATCATTTTTATCTTTTTGAAAATGAAAGTGCTGTAATTGATGCTATAATAAATGATTAGGAGGAAAAAATGACTGTATTTAACTCTCTTCATGGAGCTTTTGAGACAGCGGCAGATGTTTATGCTGATAGAATAGCTTTGAGATACGGAGAAAAAGTACTCACATATAAGCAGCTTGACAGACTTGCAAATACTATAGGAAATATGTTGAGAGAAAAGCTGGATAATATTGATGAAGCTGCTGTTGCAATACTTGTAAATAATCATTCGATGCTGAGATATGTATATATGCTTGGTGTACTTAAAGCCGGATATACTTATGTTCCGCTTGATGCAAAAGCTATTTCTGAAAGGAGCAACAGAATATTGAGTATTTCTGGTGCGAAGATTCTTCTTACAGAAAATGATTTTGAAGATTTTGCAAAAAATGTCATCAATATCGGAACATTAAAAAGTGAAGAAATAATATTTTGCTCACTTGATGAAATTGAAGAAACAAATAGAAATTCAGCAGAAACTGATGGTGAAAGATCGGCTTATGTTATATTTACTTCTGGCTCAACAGGTGAACCTAAAGGGGTAGAAGTACAGGATAAGGCTGTTTTGAACTTTATAAGTTCTGTTGTTGATAAGCTTGATATCACTTGTGAAGATAAGACAGTATCTCTTTCAAATTTTAGTTTTGATGCTTCTGTATTTGATATGTATCCATTCCTTATGATGGGAGGAGAGATCGTACTTATAAGTGAAAATGAAAGACAAAGTGTAACATCTCTGAATAATTATATGATCGAAAACGGCATAACTATCCAATGTATGACTACTGCTTTGTATCATCTTATGCTTAATGAGGAAAATCCGGTACTAAAAAAATTATGTGTTATTGGTGAAAAAATGCTCGCTTATAAAGATAAGACATATGATATATATAATATGTATGGTCCGACTGAAGCTACTTGTCTTGTAACATTATGCAGAATCAATAAAGATGAAGATGATATTCCGGTAGGCTATCCGCTTGATAATGTGAAGATAGGAATAATAAACGACATGATGGAAGAGCTTCCTTCAGGAGAAAAAGGTCAGATAGTAATCGGAGGAATTTGTCTTGCTAAATGTTATAGAAATAACCCTGAAGAAACAAATAAAAGATTTATCAGACTTTCAAATGGTGAGATGATATATCTTACAGGGGATATAGGCTCACTTGATAATGACGGCAATCTTCATTGTTATGGCCGAATGGATAATCAGGTTAAATACAAAGGTTATCGTATAGAACTAGATGAAATAAGAAAAGTATTTCTTCAGAATGATAATATTTCAGACGCAGTTATTCTTCTTATAACTGAGGAACACGGAAGTTATCTTGCTGCTGCAGTTTGTTCAAAAGGTGAAATAAGTGAGGAAGAGTTGAGAAAATATTTAGAGAGGGAACTCCCTGATTATATGATCCCACAAAAAATAAGGTTTATGGATGATTTCCCACTTAATCGAAATAAGAAGATCGATACGAAAGCTATTAAGGAATTGATACGTTCTGAATATATTTCAGATGCACCTTACGGTGATGAGTCGATACATGACATTTGTAAAAAAATGTGGTCAGAAATACTCTGTATCTCTTATGAAGAAGTAGTTGATAATGTGCCTTTTAAAGAGCTTGGAGGAGATTCACTGCAAATGTTGACAATGATATCTGAAATAGGAAAGCAATTTAATATACGGATACCTTTTGAAGATTTCATTACTGATCCGACTCTTTCAAATATTACTCAGATCATAGAAAATTTATCGGTAGGTGAGTAGTATGTTCAGTAAAGACGAATTTAATGAAAAAACAAAGAGTCTAAAGGATAAATATGTAAAGCTGTTCAGCAATACAATGCTTATGGGAGCAGAGCTTGACAGGCTTTCGTCTAAAAGCAATACTGAGCTTTTAATTGATAATGATGAGATATTTATACTTGAACCTGATAATGGATTCAGTCATATGTATTGTGTTATTCCAGCTGCTGATGCTGCTGCAAGAATAAAAACATTTTCATCTGAAAAACATTTGGATGAGATCGTTTTTGATCTTACCGGACGTAGTAAAGGTGTAATTAAAATGGCACAGGAACTTTGTGAGCTTGGTATTGAACCATATGCAAAATATAACCGTTTTACTCTTTCAAAACGCAAAACATTGCCGTCTTTTTATAGAAATATATGCTGCAGTCCTGATATATCTTTTGGATTTGCAACAGAAGATGAAGCAGAAACTATATCAGAAATATTTAAAGATGCATTTGATAAGTATACTTCACACGTCCCATTTACAGTTGAAAAAGTTAAAGATCACATTAACAAAAATGAAATATGCTGTGCTTATTATAAGGGTAAAACTGCTGCTGCTTTTTGTTTTGAACGTCTTGATGAAAAAAATATACATTTGAATGTAGTTGCATCAGCAAGAGAATATGATAGCCTCGGACTTGGTATGCTGCTTTACGAGTTTGTTCTTGATCAATTTTCAGAAGACACTTTTTTTATATGTTGGATAGAAGAAAATAATAGTGCAAGTATAAATATGCATGATTCTTTTGGCTTTGTAAAAGATGAAAAAATGTTATTTTATTTTTATATAGTTTGAAAGGGGAAGTGCGGATTATGTATGAAGTACGTGTAATTGAAACACTTGCTGATATACTTGATTTTCCATTCGATAATCAGTGGATAGCAGCTGAGATAAGAAATGAGAGTGAGACATATAAAATTACTTATGAAAAATTCAGGGAGAATGTACTTTATTATTCGGAAATACTTGGTGAAGAAGATCTGAGCGGTAAACATATTGCCATTATAGGAAATTCAGGATATAGTTGGGTAGTTGCACTTATGGCTATAATATATCGTGGTGCAGTTGCAGTTCTTTTCGATAATAAAATATCAAATGAAGATATGCATTCACTTATTAAAAATTCGGAATGTGATATTGCTTTTATCGATACTGAAACAAATAAAAAGACAGATTTGTCATCTGACGTGAAAATTATTGAAATTTCGGATGATTTTAACGATATTAAAGACAAATCCGGAAAAAATAAATTTACATTACCATCTATTGAATCGGATTCTCCAGCAATACTTGCCTTTACATCAGGAACAACAGGTGATAATAAAATGGTACTTTTATCACATAAAAATATATGCCGTGATATTATAAGCTGCAGTGCAGATTATTTTCAGGATTCCTTATGCAACAATAAAAAGATTGTTCCTTCAATTCCGTTTTATCATATGTTCGGACTTACAGCAGGTGTTCTGATACCTCTTTATTATGGTATGACCATAGGTTATATTAATGGATTAAAATATCTTTCGGCATCCCTTGCTTTAATGAAGCCTCATGTTTTGATCTCTGTACCTATTATTCTTGAAAATATGTTCCGCAGATTCAATGTTATTTCAAATGGACATCCTGAACTTATAACTGATAAAGTTAAAGAATTTTTTGGCGGAAATATCGAAATAATCGTGTCCGGCGGAGCTCGTTTGAAAGAGAACATCTATGACTACATTACTGATATCGGTATAACTCTTTGCAATGGCTATGGAATGACAGAATGCTCGCCAATACTTACTTGTAATCCAGTAACAAATACAAGACAAGGTTCTGTTGGAAAAGTAGTAAATTCTGAAGATAAAGAAATCAGAATAATTGATAATGAGATCCTTGTCAGAGGAAATATTGTTATGAATGGATATCTTAAAAACGATGAGGAAAATAAAAAAATATTCAGTAAGGGTTGGTTAAAGACAGGCGATCTTGGATATATCGATCGTGATGGTTATTTGTTCATAACTGGAAGAAAGAAAAATCTTATTATTTTATCTGATGGCAATAATGTTTCTTCAGAAGAACTTGAAAATCTTATTAGCGACTGTGATCTTGTTTCATCAGTTGTTGTAGATTGTGAAAGCAATGACTATACAGAGTATCTTGTAGCGTATATTTATCCGGATTATGAGTATTCTAAATCGTTTACAGATTATGAAATAAAAAAACAACTTGATGATTATATACGCAGTATAAATCTTACTCTTCCACCATACAAGCGTATTGCAAGCAGTTGTATTATGGATAAGGATTTTGAAAAAACGTCACTTGGTAAAGTGAAAAAATATAAAGGTTTTGATAAAAATAATATCCATAATTTTGAGAGAAAAGCTTCAATAAATAAGCGTGGCATGATAAAAAAATAATTTTTCAGTTTGTTAAAAGTAGTCTGTACAGTATGTGCAGACTACTTTATCGTTAATATGAGAATTGATAATCAAGACAATGTTTTTATAAGTTACGGATTGATGTGTTTAGGAGCAGCTGTTATTATATGAAATTGAAGATCAATCTCGACAAGACGGCTATTGTAGATGAAAGTGAGTATTTAGGCAAGTCCACATAGACGGACGATGCGGCAGCTACCAAGTAAATCTTAAATGAGTCAATTCTAATTTTTGTGTAAACGTAAAATAGTGCAATAAAAAAGTATATGCTGAGACCGATTGCAAAAGCAGTCGGTCTTATTTGCGTA
>AUXO015988612.1_pt1 | contig 15127 bp, 34 predicted proteins | sample 768731 | NCBI WGS metagenome assembly AUXO01 (sample SAMN02715735, study PRJNA202380) | gut metagenome | biome: sheep rumen | host: Ovis aries | place: New Zealand: Palmerston North
TACGGCAAAGGTAGCAACATTATCAGGATATTCGCTTGTGACGAATGGAATTGTATCTGTTAAGTTTACAAATAGTGTTCCAGCAAATGCAACTCTTAATATAAACAACAAGGGTGCAAAGAACATATATTATCAAGGAGCAAAGATAGTTGCAGACGTGATAAAAGCTGGAGATATTGCTACCTTTGTATATAGCGGAAACTACAATTTGATATGTATAGACCGTGGTTCAAACGATCATATCATTGTAGATGCAAGCGGAACAGCGGTAGCACAAGAACCAACGATGCAGTTTACGGATAGTCATGTATCAGACGACCCCACGAATGAAAAGACTATAGTCGAAGTAATCAAATCTGTCGCAAGTGCAGACTATTCTTCTGAAACCGAGGACGGACTATATCTAATACCCGATGGCGATGGAAGTGTAATAGAGCCTGCAAGTGAGGATTATGTAGAGGTTACGGCAGATGGGGTTAAGACTTATGCGACCTTGCTAAATGAAATAGCCACAGAAATGGATTTTTCTAAAGTAAGAGATAACGCATATCTTGCAATAATCCTTACTAATGGGAATAAAAATATCAGTGTACTTCGTGCGAATTACGGAACATCAGTTACCTTCTTTCAAGGCTTGTCTGAAAGTGCGGGAGCAAGGATAAGGACTTATTACATCGAGGATAGCAATTCACAATTTGAAGAATCCACAGGTTCAAGTTATTCAGATAAATCCACGACCAAACCAGCCAACGGTACAAAAATCACCCTCTACTATGGCAACAAAAAAGCAGTAGTAGATTTACAGACTACGGCGAATAGGTGCTTGTATGATAGTAATACTACTGTAAAGCAGAAGATTGATATTATTGATGCAGGACACACTTATTCTGCAACAAATATTTATGCATCTTCTCAAGTTGAAAGCGTAAGCGGCACTTATGAACCAACATCAGATGGGATAGTAACTATAAAAGGAAGATTGAGCAATGATTCTTATTCGGGAATTAGCCTTGAAATAAATGGTATGAAAGTATTTAGAATATTAAAAGATGGTGAGTATCCAACCGCATCGGAATTAAAAACTGATTACATCTACGGCATCAACGTATCGAGAAAAGATTATGTAACTTATTCCTGTCACGTGGCACAGATTAATGTAGCATACATTCCTAAGAGGTGAGCAATATGTCAAAAGCAATATTAAAGAAAAACGGAATAGATTACCCATTATTGGTTATGCCAGAGCATTATCCTGCTGATAGGGTATATCTTGGCGGAGACCCGACAAAGAATGTGCAAGATAAATGCGCAAGGAAAGCCGATTTAACGAACCTTGACCTCACGGGAACGACAAATACAACGGGTTCGACAATTCCTGCAGGAACATATTTCTACTTAAACGGAGTCCTTGTAAGAGCCAAGACAGATATAGCAAGCGGAGCAACATTCACGCTGAACACGAATTATGTGATTAAGACAGTAGGGAATGCGCTGGAAAACATTAATGGTGAGATTGTTGAGGCGATAAGCAAAATTGATGGAAGAGCGGCTGGAACCTACATCGGAACATATATATCAATTAGTGATAGTAGATTTGGCATATATGTTCCGTATGATGTTAAAAACAAAGGTGTCCCCACAAGGTTTACTGATTTAAACCTATCATACGTTGCTTATTATAATGAAAATATCAGAGTAATAGTAAGTCAACTCAATGGCATAATTATTACTTCGGACAATCTGCCGCAAAATGCTAACTTTATTGGAAGAACTGCTACGATTGTTATTCTACACGAAAACTAAAGGAGGAACAAATAAATGAAATATTATGTAATCTATGTTTCAAATGGAGCTTTACAGACAGAGCAGATAACAGAGTGGAGTAACCTTGATAGTGCAAAGGCAAAATTCCACGATGTTTGTAAGATTTTATGGAATGCGCCCGATGTATCAACGGCATCGGTAAAAATTCTTGACTCACAGTTGGATAATGTTGAGGGCTATAAGGAGTTTATCAGCCATCCCGTAGTTGTAGAGGAACCTACAGAAGAGTAAAGATTGTACCAACGACATTATATCTAATTTCGTAAACAATTCAAAATGGCTACGAATTTATACATGTTTCATACCCCTCACACAACCCCTTATAAGATACCTCTAAAACCTTGCCGAGTTCTCCTGATAAAATAAAACCTCCGTGTGAGGGGTGACTTATAAGGTTTGCGATAGTTTATATCCGGTATAAAACGTCTACCAAGGTCTACCTTTCTGCTTGGTATGAAGAACTAGGGTCCGAATCCTTAGTCGCAGATTATATTCCTTCTGTAATAAGGAGGTGATAAAAAATGGATGAATTAATAGAAATGTACAAGATATGTGAAGCAGAAGGTCACCCATGTGATGATTGTGACTCTTGTGCATTTAGAATTGAATGCTTTTTAATTGAAGAATTAGAGGACGAGGCTTAAAAGGCCTCTTTCTCTTTTTTAAAAATATGGCCTCTTTAATTTTTCGCAAAATTTAATACCTCTTTTATAGAAAGGAGGTACGAAGTTATGAGAAGAGTATTCTTTTTAGTAGACAACGAGATCCGTTGGGCAGTATTCGAAACTGTTCAGGAAGGTCTTGATTGGTGTAAAGCAAAAGGATACCGAGTTCTTAATTTCGGTATTGTATAATAAAAAATTAAGAAGCTTTAGAAAATAAGGCTTCTTTAATTTTTTCAAAATACGCAAAATTTATTACCTCTTTAATAGACAGAATTGGCTGTCGACATTTTATAGAAAAGAGGATAAAATTATGGTAAAATTTATTTTAACAATGGTAATAAAGATGTTTATGTCATTCGTTGGGATGACTTTGGTAGAAGATACTGAAGTATACAATGTTGATGATGCATATGTTACTAAATATGAAGAAATGGATTATACCGAGATACTCAATTATGAAATGTATCTCGATAAAGAAGAAGAGCAGAATATCGACTTTATAGGAGTTGAGTATGAGGATGGTACAGAAATGTATGGTCTTGTATATGATTGTAATGAATTTGAATTTCAAATAGTTACAAACAATACAGGCGATATATTAGCGTATAACATATTATACTACAAGGACTAATAAAGTCGGGGAGCATATTGCTCCTCTTCTTTTTATGGTTTCTTTAATTTTTTCAAAATGGATAAAAACTTGTACGGACGCAAGATTTATTGTTTGTATAATGATAGAAGGGATAGAAAGTGAGGTAATTATGAGTAAAAGACTTGAAGATGAAAATCTTGAGCGTCAGGCTCAAATCTTAGCACAGCAGATTCTCGTTAGACGAGGAACTAAAGGTAATAAGAGAGCTGAACGAGTAGCTCTTGATGTAGCAAGAAAACAAGTTAGTTTACAAAAGTAACTATTAACTAATGTTTTCATCCCTTCTATAATTTTTTCACGCAAAAATTATTCCTTCTATAATAGACAATAGTGTCGCTTATATTATAAAGGAGGACTGTACTATGACAGAATTATTTATTAGTTTCTTTGATGGAGAAGGTGAAATTCACATCGTAGGTGAAGGAAATGTAAGTTTCAAATATCTTGAAGGTAAAGGGGTAATTGAAATTAATAATGGCTTCATTTTTGTGAATGATTTAGATCATCAGAGGGTGGCTTATAATATGAATAATGTTCGATGCATGACTTTACATTATAATAATAAGAACAATTAAATATGGAGAGACTTGAAGAGGTCATTATGGCCTCTTTGAGTTTTTCGCATATTATATTCCTTCTATAATAGATTAATTATAAGGAGGTAAAAAGAATATGTTTACAATTAGACAAATATTGAAGGTGATCCGAGATATAGTAGGATTACTAACGATAGTCGCATTTATAGTAGGCATGTGGCTATTATCTTCGATTTAAAAAATTTAGAATGTAGAGAGATCAATTATGGTCTCTCTAATCTTTTCGCACAATTTATTCCTTCTATAATACAGTAATAGTGCTGTGTTTAACATTAAGGAGGAAATGTAACATGAAAAACTTTATGTACAATGTTGGAATGATTCTTAGAAATGTAGTATTAACTATATTGGCAGGTATTTTGTACTGGCCACTAGTTATTGCAGTGAATCTTATAACTCTTCCTGCACAAATAGTATTACTCTGCATTACTAAAAAACGTAGAGAGAAAGAATTGAATCGTTTTTATAGGGATGGAGATACATGCTATGATTTAGCAAAAAGAGTTGCAAATGAAACTGACGATACTTTAGTAGCTTTTATGGAGGATTTAGCAGCCGATATAGCAGAAAATACTAATGAAGATTGTGAACCATCAGTTATATATTGTGCGTTACAAAATTTGGTAGTTAAATATTGTGATCTGTTCACCTTAATTTGGGAGTGGTGATAAAAGAAACCCAATAAAACCTAAAAGGGGTCATTATGGCCTCTTTAGGCTTTTCGCTAAAATTATGGCTTATATAATAGGTAACTTATTAACCGTTTTAGAAAGGAGAATAAAATGGCAATAAAAGATTGGTTTAAGAAGAAGAAAACAATGTCCGATGATTTATTGGATCTTGTCGCAATGGACGAAGAGGAAATGTGGCGCGAAAACTGCACACCAGAACGAAAGAAGGAACTTCGCATCCAGATGGCACAAAAGTATGAAGCTATTGCTAAGATTGAAAGCTCGAAAGTTGAAAGTAGAGCTAAGATCTGGGCAGCAGTTTTAGCTGGATTGGCAGCTGTCGGGGGTGTTATAGTTCCAGTGATAAATTACAATGTGCAATATCGCAGATCTCAGAATCCTGACGACGAGATTCAGATCGAAATGGGACGATCAAAGTTCTCGCCTTCAAATCAGTGCAGAAAGCCTTAATTCCTTTGTTAGGAATTGGTTATGGGTAACAGACAATAGAGAGATCAATTATGGTCTCTCTAAGTCTTTTATCTTTCGCAAAATTTATTACCCCTATAATGATAAGATAATAGTGTCTTATCAGTAATATGAAGGAAAATGGAGGATAAAAAAATGGAAAATAATGAGAGAGAAGTATACGTTGTTGATGGTATTATATTCGAGAGCCGTGAAAAGGCACTCGAGTATATCGAGTCAAAACGTGAGAGTTAAATAACTTTCATTAAAAACAAGGAAGTCTTATGGCTTCCTTCATATTTTTCTTTATCTTTCGCAAAAAATATTCCTCCTATTATGATGTGGAAAGATGGATGAGAGTGGTAAAGTATATCAAAAATGGTATATTTTATCATTCCGCATCCTCCTTTCTTGTAGTTGTTAGGCGTAGAGGAATCGAATATGGTTCCTCTAAGTCTTTTAAATTTAAAAATGAAAGGTCAAAATGGTGAGAAAATATGGGAAAAATTAAAGAAAAAGAATTCGAAGTTCCTAAAAAAATAAACATTTTAGGAATTGATTATACTGTAAAAATAAAAAAGGTTTCCGATGATTTCATTTTATCAGATCACCCATGCAACGGTTATACTGATTTTTATATTAAAAATATTATTATAGCTGATCTTACTGATCAAAATGAATTTAAATATGCCTCTAGATATCCTGACACAAGGTATGAACGTTATAAACATACTTTGAGACATGAGGTAACACATGCTTTTATATATGAATGTGGATTAGGCAATCAATCTCATCTAGATCCAACATCATGGTCTTCAAATGAGCCACTAGTAGATTGGATAGCTATTCAGATGCCAAAATTATATGATATATGGAAAAAGTATAATTTACTTATGGAAACTGATGAAACAGATATCGTCGGATGGGAAAATAATCATGAAGAAAGGTGTAAAAATGGGAAAAATAAAAGAACTGGCTATTGAAGCAGCTGACATTTATGAAAAAAAGACGGGTTGTTCTTTTGATCAAGCTATGGATTGGGCAATGAATGTACCACTTGACAAATTGGCATTAATCGTTAAAGGTGATAGAGAATTAAGAAATGAATCTGAAAAAGCTATATTTCTGGATTATAATTTCAGATATATAAATGATCAGGTGGAAGAAATACAGGAAGAATTGGACAAATTATATTCACCAGAAACACAATCTCTTTTAAATCATATAAATGCAAATTTAGAGAGAATAAAGAAGCATTGTAAGAGGTGTCGTTCGTTATGATAAAAGAATGTGAGATATGCGGTAAATCATTTGATGCAAATCGATCAAATAGGAAATATTGTCCAGAATGTTCACCAAATTCTGATCGATTAAAGGTCAAAATGGCTAAAGAAATAAATAGAAATAAAAGAATTTATTATCAACCAAAGTTACAGGATTACATTTGTTCAAACTGTAATAAAGCATTTAAGATACCACCAGATTTAGTAATTATGGGAAAAGGTTTATCCGACGATCCTGATAATATTCATTTCTTTTGTTCAGTAGAATGTAGAAAAAAGTGGTCAGCTAAACATATGCTTTGTAGGCAGTGTTTAAAGCCAATAAATGGTGCAAAAGGAGTAGATCCGGACAGATGGCAAACTCAATTTTGTTCACCTGAATGTCGACAAGTATATATGCATAAAACTTATAGCATTCCAAAAATCAAGCCAAAACCAAAAGCTACAGAAGTTCAAAGAATAGAATTTTGTCCAGTATGTAACAAGAAACAAATCAAAATTTATCCAATAGGTAAAATTCCTAATGAAATTTCTAGATGTTCAGAAGAATGTGAGAAAAAGTGGCAAAAGCATCTAGAAATTATTAAAAAAGAAAGGAGTGAATCTGTAACAAAATTATATTCTGCGCCAAGAACTAAGAAAAAAGAAACTTTTGTATCATTATGTGCAACCTGCAAGACAAGTTATAATAAATGTTATCTAATGAAAAGTGATTTTAGGAACGATCCTAAAGGTTCTAAAAGAGATAGTAAGGGAAATATTATATCTTGTCCATTATTTACATAGGAGGAAATAAATATGTATTCTGTAGGTGATATTGTGATTATAACTGTCGATCATCCATATGGAGCTGTTAACACATGTGTAAAAGATAGATTGGGTGTTATAACAAAAATTGAATTGTGTGACGACAACCAAATAATATATTTAATTCGTGATGTATATGATGACAATTTTTTATATAAAAGAAAAGAATTTAAATATGCTAGTATTATAGATTTAAAGGGTTATATTTGTGATGCTTTAAAAATAGATCCTAAGATTGCTAATTTTCCCGCAAATACTTCATTCTAAACATAAAAAAGGAGATAAAATATGAAGAAAAGTGCTTATGATGTATCAATGGATCTTTACAGAAAGTCACCCATGGTTCACGGTTTATTAACTGGTGTTGGTATTGGTGCTATTATTATAGCCGGATTGAAATTAATAGATGTGGCTATAACAGGACGCACTGCTGGATCGATATGCAACAGTCTAACTAAAAATGCTACAATGAGTGAAGATGGTAAGTCATATATCTTCCATATCAATTCTGGTAAAGAAGATGCAGAAGATGAATAATCGCAAATATTAAGCCTTCTATTATAGGAGGTGATTAAAATGGGAAATAAAATTAAGATTTATGTATTAACCGAAAAAGAAAAAGAGGAGATTGATATACTTCGTTACGAGGAACATTTAGAATGGTATGAAATCGCAACGAAGCTACATCTTCCGACAATTGCGGTTAAAAAATATCTGAAAATTCCTGAAGAATATTAAAATGCTCTTACTGCTGTGGGCAAAACAGCGGCGTTAGCACATGGCGATTCATGGCAAATTGGTTAAGAGGAATCTAATAAGGTTCCTCTTAGCTTTTTATGGAGGAAATATGTTAGTATTGAAATTTACTTGTGATGCAGCGCATCATCTAAACACAAAGATAATATCCGAAAAATTCTCAGAAGCATTGGGAGTTTCTAAAGATATTGTTCTTAGGGCAGAACCAGATAAAGATACAGTGAAATTATATTTGGGCCAGAAAGGAGCTAAAAATATTAGTTTGCCCATCGAAATCACTGACGAAGATATTATTTAATAAAAGGAGAAAAAACTATGTCAAAATTTGTAATTAGCGTAAACGGTGTATTTAAGGGAAAGAAGAATTTCTATTATGTTTCAGAGTCAAGTGACTCAACAGGCTATAGATTTTCTTATGATTCTAAGGATGCAATAGTATTTCCTAGTTTAACTGAAGCATTGATCTTTGCAAAAGAGAACTACATGGCCTTGCTTACAGCTATGGCAAATAATAGTGCCAAGATAGTGACAAAGTCGTTGGCAGTTAGAGAAGTAGTAGTGATCCAAAAGTACATCCCAGCACATGATATTGATGAAAATATTCTCAATTTCGGTGTAACTTGGGATCTTTCGGAGGTTGAAAATGAAGAAAAAGACACCAATGCACAGCATGAGGGCAGCGATAATGTCGCTGAGTCAGAATCCGGGATGGCAGACGAAATGTCGACTGATGCCGTATAAACAGGTAGCGGCTATATACAATAAAACTATAAAAAGTCCATATTATATTTTAAAAGATGGCCTTTTTGTTAAAGTTAAAAATGTTGAAAAAATTGAACAATACCATCAGTACACAATTGAGGAGTATTGCGCTGCAAATAATTTATTATAGGGAGGTCAAATATGACTAAAGGAGACTTAGTGCTCGTTAATGATTTAATGGAAATATCAAAGCTGGACAGAGACCCAACTGTGAATGCTTTTAAATTGGGTCTTATAAGAGGTAAGTGTGAACAGTATCTCTCTGATCATGCAGAGGAAAAAGAATATCCTTTTAATGAGGTTGATTCTGAAGATTCTGGTCCTGTAACCACTGGCAAGGTTTTAAATCGTTCAGAAAATTCTTCTAAGAGTTGTACGGACGAAAAGAAACCTACTTTTGAAGAGTTCTGTGAAAAAGAAGCTGAGAAAAGTAGTGATGATTATATCATAAAACTTCTCGAAAGACGAGCATCTCATATGAATCTTAAATTTGAGATAAATAAGAGGTGGTCTCTTTCTTCTCAGAAAATGATTATTAAGATGCTTAATGATAAGGGTATTATAACCATGTCAGATTTTGTAACACTATTTGACGATCCTGACATGTATCAAACATTACTATATCCTCAGTCTGTTAAATCTGAATTAAGGAATAAATTATATTCTAAATTTCCAAAAGATTTACAGGATTCTGACCGGAAGAAATTTGCTGATATCTATAATACTGCAAATGATGTACCATCTGATAAAGATCCGAATGGGGTTGGTATTAGTTCTATAAATATGTTAAGAAATTTTCTATGCCCTGAAGCAAAATTAAATGATTCTTATGCAACAAGGTATGTGAACAGTTTTGTAAGGAATTGTATAAATAACATTAACCAGTTATATTTCTTTTTACAGAAAAACGGGTTAAATGCTATAACTAAAATAAAAGGAGTAGGTCACATTAGTGAATCTATTGTTGCGCTTTATGCAAAGATGAAGGAGGCTTAATATGGCTAAAAAAGTTGAGAATAATAAGAGCTGGAGAATTGATGCAAAAACATATGCTGCAAAATCGAAAGAGATTATCAGCAAGAAAGAAAGTGTATCACAGTGGGCTGATCTGTCGCTTGATCCAACGTTGTCAAACGACGAGCGTATGTTACGTGTTATGATGAACAATGACCCATGTTTACATCAGCCTAATTATATTTGTCAGAGTTACATGTGTTCAATCATTTCTCCTTCAGAAGATTTCGTAAGAGATCTAATATATGTAAATTCTGGACTAGCTGTGCTTGGAAAGTGGGATGAGCCAGTTATAGACTGGGTTCTTAATGTGTATGCTGCATGTGTTGACAAGACTAATCAGCAGGGTACATCAGCTTTTACAGGAAATGCCAGATTCTTCGTAGAAACGGCATATGAAGAAGAGGAGTTTAAAAACTCTTATCCGTATTATCATGCTTTTCTTGAATCTCTTATTGCTGGAAGATATGAGCTTCAGAAGAAGATTGAGAATTTTGAAGTTGATGACACAGATATTTCAACACTCTGTGATACTTATACTGAGGTATTTGAGTTAGTTAAAAAGTATAAGAGTTATGTTGTGCCGGTCACAAACAGATTGGACTGGAAGTTGATGGATTGCAGAAATCTTAGCAATGAATTTCTGACAAAGTATAAAAAGCATAACAATATCGCTGAAGAAAAGCAAGATAAGGCTATGCTAAATAGTGTAAAGGTTAAGAAAACTCCAGGTAGAAAGAAGAAGGAGGCAATATATGAATAACGCATCATTCGACAACTGGTGTATGGTTAAATATTATATTTTCACCGGTTTATTCAGACTTATTTGGTGTTTGGCAGTATTATGTTTCGCATATCTTACTGTCATATACTTTAAAACACCTTGGTGCTTGCTATTTGCTGGGCTTGTGTTCTTCAATCCGACAACATCTCTTAAATTAGTTCAAACAACATTGTCTAAGAGTTATACGGATGAAGAAAAGAAGCATAGTCCATCTGATTATGGGTCGAATAATCCATCTTAATTATATTTCGCACATTTTAATCCTTCTATAATGAAACATGTTAACTGTATTCAAAGGAGGATAAGAACATGAAAACTTTAAAAAATGTAGCAATAACTGTTGGATCAGGTATTATATCATTTATGTACATAATAATATGGACAATGATATTTGCCATCACAGGAGTACTGATGATGGTTGATTTCATCCATAATATATGGACGAGAAGACGTATACCTTGGATCACAGCTGTTACTGATGCATGGTCAGAAATGTTTGCCCATCCTTTTACAAGGAATGCATGATTCAAATAAAGAGTAGATCTTGAAATATAGGTCTACTCTTTAGTTTTTATGGAGAAATAATAATGGAAAGATTAGATAATACATTATCGCAAAGAGGTGAATTAAGACTTTGGCATAAAGATTTAATTCATGCATTGCCATCTCAAAGATTGATATTTCAATGGCAAGATTGCTGTACTATAGCACGCAACATAGCTATGATAGGCACCCCAAACCATATTCTTGTAAATAAGATTATGGATTATCCGATTTCACACTTTTACACATATTCAGAATTGGTGCTAGATGAAATGTGTAAAAGAGGATTTAGCACCACGATCACTGCCAAAAAGAAATTTGATGAATTCATCGAAAAAATCAATAAGAATTATAAAGATTATGTGTCATATGAATTGTTATTTTGGAATTGGCATAATGATAGATATTTTTGGCAATGCCTTTACAATCTTGACGAAAAATATGATTGTGGTGGAATAACTGAGGAAGAAATGAAAGCTATAAATGATCTAGCTTTATTTTATGTATAAAGAGGACTATATTTATATGAAAGCTCCATGTGTCAATTGTGATAGAAAAGGATGTGGATCATATCACGATCAATGTCCATTATATTTGGAATTTAAAAAGAAAAAAGAAACAGAATACAATAAAAGAAAGGAAGCAAAAGACGAACGAGATTGGATACGTAAGTCAGTTGATCGAAATAGAAAACGGAGGCATAATAAAAATGGACGATGATAATATCGTAGATGAGATTTTAGATGAGTTAATGAATGATGTAAAAGATAAGTCAAATGAAAATTCAAAAATAAATAAAGCAGCCAATGATATTTTAAATTTAAAGCGTAAAGCATTCACAGATCAAGAAGCAGCTAAGAAATTAAATTTACTAAATAATATGGTTATGGCAAAAGATTTCAAAGAATCTGATTTCGCTAAAGATATGTTAGCTATTCCTGATATGATGGAGGCTATTCATCACTTTTTTGAAGCAAATGCAGAGGATGCTGTAAATATTTTAGGTATAGATTATATGGCAGAGTATGGAGTAGCAATTCAGGAATTTGCTACTAGATTAAAACCGTTGTACGTACGTTTATTAATAGAGGAGATGTCAAAAAATGGACAATGAGGTAAGAGAGATGTACGAAAAAACAGAAAAGTTACCTGGATTGGATCTATTTGTCAATTTAAATTTTGACGTTCTTTCAAAAGAAGATCAACAGAATTACATCCTAGCTGCTAATGAATATATGACAAAGCTTACAGCAATAGCCAATAAAATTCAAAAGGACGAAGACACGATAATGTGTCATGAAATAGTGTTTGACACAACAGAAGTTCTTGATCCATATGATAGGCGTTGGCTAAAGGAATACCCATTATATTTGACCAAGTATGTGTATGCACCTATACCAAAATCTTGGCTTGGTAGACGTATTCGTGAGTTAAATAAATGGATGCAAGTGTTTATACCAGATCCAAAAGGGATACTCTCTCAAGATATGGCAACTGAGCAAGCAATGACAGATGCCCAAGAGTACATTGACCGTAACATCCGAATATATAAGGAATGGGAAGATATAAGGAGGAAATTTTAATGGAAATTAAAGATGATTTAATTAGTAAAAGATTGATTTATACTGATGACTTAAATATAGGTGAGTGCTTTAGATATAATAATCATATTTATTTAAAAACAAAAATGGCATTATCAATGGTCTTTGTAGGTTCAGATATTGTTTATGTCAATTTAACTGATAATGAAATATATCCTAGTCATGAATTTAAAGGAATATGTGTCGAGCCAGTAAAAGCCTATGTACAAATAAAATATTGCAAATCTTAGTCCCGGAGGGACCATAAAAATGAAAAATACAATGAATAGAGATGAGTTTGTAGCTTATTTGAGAAAACGTCAAATATCTGTAAGCGAATTCTACACACTTTTAAATATTTGGTTCTCATTAACAAAAGACGAGAGATGGGATCTTATTAAAGACACAGCAATGTATAGAAATTTAAAGAGGTAAAAATATGGCAAATAATCATGTAAATAAAAGCAAAAATGAACAGGATATACTTGAACAAGGTTTTAGAGCAGGTGTTGCTTACGCTTGTTGGAGTATGGGAAAATTTGAAAAAGATGAGGAGACAGCAAACCTTAAGAAATTCTGTGATGCTCTATGGAGTGATTTTGTTAGAGTTTTGAAAAGGAGAAAAGATGGGAAAGCATCGGATTCTAAATGAAATATTTAATGCTCCTACAAAAATTGTTAATGAGACTTTAGATAGGGAGTTTTATGATGTTATAATCCATTTGGCTAATGGTACTACTATGACTTTAAAAGATGTATATGACAATATATTCTTCCCAGGAGATATGACTTATGAATTCTATACTTTAAGTCGAGATGTAGTAATTTCAAGACAAATGGTTTTGGGATTTGAAATTGTTAGGAGATAAGATGAGAAGGAAGCTGCAAAAAATTAAAAATGATGAACAAAAATTAGCTCAGTTTAAAGAAGGTGATATTATATTTACTACTAATTATGGTAAATGTACTATCGATTTCATTGACGAGCATCAGACAAATAGTGTTGTAGCTAAAGACGAAAATGGTAAATTGCATTTTGTCAATATTAAGCAGATTATAACGGAGGATTAAATAATTGTCAAAACAATTTTATGACGAAATGGACTATATGAAGTGGCTTTATTTTTCATTAGTAGAACTTATAGACTTGTACGGACGTGACAAAGTTCTTGATGCAATTAATAAAATGGAGAAAAAATATGATATATCTAAGTAGATTTATAGATATTACAAAAAAGCCAGATGAAAATATTGGTATTCCTATATCTGTAGCTCGAAAAGCACCACCTTGGTATGTTAATGGCGGAGGTATTGAGTATCCAGATTTAGCACCTGTTAAAAAAGACGATAGAATTGGATATGCCGATAAATTGAATAATCTTGATGTTATTTATACATTAAATAGATTATTATATTTAGCACATGGTAAAGATCCAATATTGGTCTGTGAATCATCCATGCAAGATGAGGTTCTATTTGATTGGCTTACTATAAATGGATTCGATTGCGATCATTATATTTATAAAAAAGAGGAGAAAAAAGATGAATGCAACAATAATATTCAATAACAAGAAAACAAGAGTTCTTAGAAACATAAAGTTTTTTAAAATGTCTGATGTAACTAATACGCTTTATACTTATCTTGATTATAAAAAAGTACACAGTATTTGGTGTAAAAAGAATCTGGTTGGTATCGTGAATAATGCTAATTTTATGGTATATCCTGACGTAGAAGAAGCAACTAAGGAAAAAAGACTAAACATGTTTGAAGTTATTATTCCGGAGTTTAGTGAAGATGAAAGCATCATAATAACAGCACATGGATATGAGCATAACAGCTATACTGATGAAATTGTTTTCTATGTTAATAATGGTAACTATCGTGAAGAAGTAGCGGCCATAAATTATGCTAATATCTGCGGTATTCAGAAGTATGAAGAGGATAAGCCGGAGGTGCATGAATAAAGATGATGTAGTTCTTGGATTAACAAACGAATAAATCGCAAAAAATATTACTTATATAATGATGTAATAACCAATGAAAGTTTCAACATGAAAGGAGAACAAATTATGAAGAAACTTAGTAACAAGGCAAAAGTTGGTATCGGAGCTGGAATCACAGCTGCAGGCATCGCCGGGATTCTCTGGGGAATCTTCGGTGGTCGTAAGAAGACCATGACCGAAGATGACTTCGAGATCTGTGATGCTGATGAGTTGGATGACTCCGATTCTGATGCTGATAATACTGAGGAGTCATAAAACTCCCCGATGAAAATTGAATATTGGTAACGACATTAGAGGAATCTATTAAGGTTCCTCTAATCTTTTTAGGGCTATAGCCAAGCGGAAAGACACAGCACTTTGACTGCTGGATGCGTCGGTTCGAATCCGACTAGCCCTGTGTCCGTGTTTTGCATAATGGACACGGTCCTCCGTAATGTTGAGTGGTGTGGTGGCGGAAGTGGATAAACGCAGTGGTTATATCAAGTATAATCACGATGAAGACTGAAGTAGCTAATCAGTATTTGATACCATCATGTAGGGTTCGATTCCCTACCCACACCATTGGCTTGTAAGAGCCTAATTTCCATTTTTACCTCACATTTTTAGAATAGAGTCTCACATAATTATATTCACAACCTCCTTTCTAGTGAGCTCTATTCATGCTGGCATGGCGGAATAGGTAGACGCCTTGGACTTAAAATCCAATGATCGTAAGATC
>AUXO016340397.1_pt1 | contig 15126 bp, 21 predicted proteins | sample 768731 | NCBI WGS metagenome assembly AUXO01 (sample SAMN02715735, study PRJNA202380) | gut metagenome | biome: sheep rumen | host: Ovis aries | place: New Zealand: Palmerston North
CTCGAAAATTTCCCTTTACATTTACTTTACATTTCCCACACTCAAACTTTACACAAACTTTACACTTGACACTTTACACTCATAACCTACTAGACTTGACAGTAAATAAAATGTAAATTGACAGGCAATAAAAAAGACCCTTAAAGCTAGGGTCTAATATACTATTGTAAACTTAATATTGCATTAGTAATACCTTTACAAATTTCAATAATACCAATAGATGAAGGATGAACACCATCAGGGTTAACAGCATTTGCTGATTCATTTAAAACTGATCCATTCATATTATCAATTAAAATACCTTTAGTATTAATATTACCTACAGTACCATAACCTATATTCATAGCATTTGATATCATGTAATATTTTTCTGATCTAATATTTGAATAAGCATCAGATCCATTTACAGCAGTTGGCATACATGTTGTAAGAATAGGTATAATTCCATTATCAATACAGTATTGAATCATACTTGCTGTAGTATTAGCTATTGATTCTGCTGAACTTGCATAGTTGTTAATACCACCCTCAATAATTACAATGTCATATTCGTTTGAATCTTGTGCTTGAATTAAAGAATTTATATTACTTAAAGTATAACCTGCCACAGATTTATTATCAATATTAATATCATTTATTCCTGTATATTTTAATGAATTTTTTAATATATTTTCAACTTGATAAGGTCTGCCACCACTATAGAATCTGCTATCACCTGCAATTAATATGTTAAGTTTATAGTTCATAGGTACATGTTTTTGATAATATCTAACAAGTCTAGTAAATTTAAGATTATTAGTAGATACACCCCAACCAAAATAATTAGGTTCAAAATTTAATTTTTTAGAACCTACTAGTGATTCATTAACATATATATCACAGACATTAGTTTCTTTATTATATTTCATTTTATAAGTTATAGGTAAAGTATAATAATTATTAGGTTTATTATGTTTATGTAAATTATATTCAGTCCAAGGACTTGAAGTTTTGCTTTCATCAAAAGCACTTACATTATTTCCATTATAACTAATATAAAAACCTTGTCCTGTATTAGTATTACAAATAATACCATGCATAGTTTGTCCTATATTATCAGCATTAGTTTCAACACAGTTTCCATAATCAGTAACAGGTACACATACAGCATTAAAAGTAGGGTTATTAGTTAGTTTAAAATAAATTCCGTCATTAGTATAATTATTAGTAATATTATCTCTAGTTTTAAATTTACCATCTCCAGCATAATCATATATAACTAATTGGCAATTTGCAACACTAGAATAACTAGATACTCTATATTTATTATAATCTATTCCTAAATTACAACTATTATATAAATCACCTATATTTTTAGGTATTTCAGAATATTGTTCTTCTGCTCTACAATAAATTTTAACATTAGATAAATATTTACCACCATATACTGAATAAGCATTTTTAAGAGAAAGTATTACACCTTCATCAGTCATTATTTCATAATTAGTAAAGTCAACATTATCATTTATTTTATAAATAGCATTTTTTGTTTCATTTTGTGGAAAATAGAATTTATAATAACCTTCACTATAAGCATTAGATAAAATAGATTCAATACCAACTTCACCTGTAGGATCACCACCATTAATAAGTACATTATAAAAAGGTTTTTTATTAATATCTGTAATTTCTTCTTCTATTGTATTAATATTTGATTCAGCTTGATTCATTCTATAATCAGGTATTTTTTCTGCTATTAAAGTAGGATAATTAGTAAGTGCAAGTATATTATCATCATCTACTATATCACCACTTGTAAGTGTTCTTATTTTGTAAAAGTGTCCTTTACCGTCATTGTAAGAATCTGTTCCTATTGTTCTAGTAATAGATCCTTCAACCAAGTTTTCTGCACTTTTTAAATCTGCTTTAGTATCAAAACCTAGTACACTAGCAACTTCAAGGTATTGTGCAATTATATCAGCAAGTTGTCCTGATTCTGCCATTTCATCAAGTTTATTATTAATTTCTTCTTGAATATCTAAATTTTTAAAATAATTATCAACATAGTCTTTTAGTTCATTATATAGTTCTTGTAGTTCTACAATAGCATCTGCATTGTTATTTAATGTAGGCATTATAGTATTTTGTAAATAATCTAGTAAAGCACATAAACATTCATAATAGCTTAATGATTCATCAAATGCTAGTGGTAGTGCTTTATAGATAAATCTAGTAAAAATACCTGTTCCACCAACTTTTTCAACATTTTTCATTATTCTTCACTCTCACTTTCTGTAGTTACTTCTTCTACTACTTCTTCTACTGATTCAGTAGGTTCAGAAATAATTTCTTCTTCGTTTGGTATTTCTTCAACTGCAGTTTCAACAAATACTTGTTCAGAAGGTGCAAAATTATCATATAATACTGTAGCAGGGTGATCATATTGTTCTGCAGTTTTATAACCTTTTACAGGTCTATCATATTCATTTATCATGTTATCACTTCCTTTCTAATATATACCCATGAATAAATCTTTTAATTCATCAATTACTAAATTATCAATATTAGCAAGGTTTTTTCTTACTTCTATTAATAATTCTGCAGGATAACGGTTTCCGTTATTACCTGTAATTTTTCTTATATAATCTTCATCAGAATTACCTTTAGTAGTATCAGATGATTCATTATTATTTAATGTAAGATTAGTAGCATAGTGTTGGTCATCAAATTCAGTCATTGATATTTTACCTTGTGGTGTATCTTGATAAAGTCCTTTTCCTTTAGAATTAGAATTTGAATCACTTGTACTTTTTATTTTCCTTGTACTTGTTTCTGTTAAATTTACATTATTTAAAGCACCATTTTCAATTAAATCTTTTTGTAATTGATATAAGTTATTATAATAAGGCATTATTCTTTGCATAGTTCTATTTAAATATATTTTAAATAATTCTGCAGTTTCTAGTCCTATTTCATCTTCATAATAGTAGTAAAGTATATTATTATTTAATGTTTCTCTATATTCTTCATCAAATATAGGATAATCTTGAAGTCCAAAATCAAAATTATTTTTCATTAAGTTTTTAATAGTAATTGTATATTTACTCATTTTCTTCACCACCATTACTATAATTAATTATATCATCTTCTTCAAGGTTTAGTAAATCTAATATCTCATTATTTAAAGAAATTTTAATTTTATCTTCTGAATCTTTTAAGAATTTTTCATTAATTTCATCACATGCTTTTTTTCTAGTTTTATAAAAACAATTTAAATAGTATTTAATTATTTCATTATTAGATTCTACTTCATCAGTAATAAGTCTTTCTTTTTTATCAGTATTAGCATTATCTATACCTAAAAAAGTAAGACATTCATTCCATATTTCGTGTTTATGAAGTTCTAGTTTATCTATTAAATAAGGTGCATCAGTTTTAACTGCATTAATTTTAGAACCTAGTTCAAATGACTTACTTCCAAATATAAATGGTATATTACCGTCATATTGCATATAAGCATTTTTAAGAGTAAGCATTGTTTTCTTATCACCTTCTAGTAATACAGGTGTTTTTTGTGCTTTTAGGTTTACGTCAATAGTTCTTTCTGTTTCATATAATCTATAAGCAAATAATTCAATTGTACTTCTAGTAGGTTTCATAAGTTCATTATTCATTATAAATACTATATCATCAAATTCAAATTCTTTAGTATATCCAATAGACCATGCTTGTACTTTTTCAGGTAATTGATAAACATTAAGTTTATCAGAAGGGTTAGCATTTAAACATAAAAAACCAAGTTTAGGATCTTTTACAAAACATGCACGTCCCATACCATATAAACATAACTCTAAAAATCTATTAGAACCAACCCCTGCATGTTTTTCTATATTATCCCAATTAAATAAGGATATAGCTATTAGTTTTAATCTATCATAATAATCATTATAAGTTGCATTATTAAGCATCATAGCAAGTTCTGTTTCATTTCGATAACCATTTTTCATTTTCTCACCTTCCTTTATACAATATCATTATTAGCAGAATAATTTAAATAATTATCTGCATTATGCCAAAAAGTAATACCTTTATTGAACATATCCTTTATTTTTTGTAAATCTTCTTGTGGTATATCTCCTGTAAAATCACATTCAATTGTTTTAATATAATTCCAATTTCTTCTTGAATTTAAATTTACATTACCAACTCTATTTACTTTATAACCGTATTTATCAAAATAATCATCTAATATAGAAGCATATTCAGGTTTAATAAACATTGTATAAAGTAAATAATTACAATTACCTAGTGAATAGTTTACGTCACCACCATTAGTATTACCTTTCATAGCAGGTGGTACTTGTGAATGTGAATATATTTCTTTCATAGATCCAAATATTCCAACATTACCTATTCCTGTCATACTTGTTAAATTAGCAATTTGTGCATCACCTTCACCTACTATGTTAGCAAAATCTTTATTGATTCCATTTTGTGTTGCCCAATTGGTATAAAGGTCTGAAGTCCAACATGCTAAAGGTAATTTAGCACCTACTAAACTTTCTGAATAGTTTAAAGTAGCACCTTTATAATCATTAGGTACACATAAAAAACTACATGAAGGTACTAAAACACCATATACATTAAATGAAGGGTTTCCTGAAAAATCTTCAAATTTATATGTATTATTACCACCATTATTGTTACTTAATAATAAGTATCTATAAGGATAACATAAAAGTTTATTATTTCTTGGTGTATAGGTTCCTAGTTTAGGTAACCATGTACCCCCAAATGTATTTAAAGCAAATGCACCGTCTATATTACCTGTTGTAAATACACCATATTTAAGACCTGAATCACCAATAGGCATATTCCAATTTATATAATCATTTATCATATTTAAAGGTACAGGAAATATACATACAATTGCTTCATCATTATTTAAAATTGTATCTTTATATCTATTTAAAGCAGTAAAAGCATATTGATCATTATCTGTTTTAAAAAATACATAGTTTATACCTGAATATTGACTATTTACATTCCAACCATTTGTACTATTAGATAAACCCATAGCTAAACATAAAGTTCCTAAATGATTAGAACTTTGAGGTGTAGTTGTTATGTATTCACCTGTTTCAAGTCCTTCAGGTATAGTGTGAAGTCCAATAGTATCATTTGCAACATGTTCTCTTTCAATAAATACTTGATTAAAGTTTATTTGAAAGTACCATGTTTGCATAGAATCAATTTCAAAATATATACGAGTACTATTCTCTGAAACGAATTCCATTTTAGTTATAAAAGCATAGAAGTACTTGTTATTAAAACCGTTATTCCTATACATAAGATAGTTACATGTATAAATTTGATCATAAGGTTTATCTACAACTATAGTTTGATCATCTCTAACATAGGTAAAATCAGTAAATCTTTGAACTGCCCTTGATAGAAAATAATTAGTTTGTGATTCAACATTATTAAAATTTAAAGTGTGTTCGCTATCTTTTTCTAGTGGTGTTTTTAATAAGATCACTTCACTTTGTGGTATTATATTTATCATTTAATTCTCCTTTCTATTTAAAAAGAAGTAGTAATTTAACTACTTCTTATAATTATTCAGCAGTTACAGTAACTTCAACAGTTTTACTTACACCGTTATCTGCAGTTATAGTTAAATCTGCAGTTCCTGCTTCAACACCTGTGATAACACATTTGTTAGCATCAGTTGCATCTGCTTCAACAGTAAATACAGTTTCATCAGATGATGCAAAAATTGTTTGTGAAGTAGCATCTGCAGGTGTAAATGTAAATGTTACAGTCTTAGTTGCTTCTTCAACTACAGTTTGGTCTGATCCTGCAATAGCAGTTACAGGTTTAGATTCTCCTGTTACTAACATTACTGCATTTGCAAATGGACAAATAGCATAAGTTCCCCAAGCATGTAAGTATTCATTCCAACTCATAGTTCTAGCATTGTAGAACTCATCAAATCTGAATATATTATCATAAATTTGTAACCATGATTCATCACATACAACACCAAGTATTTCAGGGTTTTCAAATTTATCTACTTTGATTACTCTACCTATGAAATTTGCTTTATCAATATTAAATGCACTAGCAAGTGCTTCAACGTCAACATTTGCCATAACGTCTGCTCTAACAATTAAGCAAATTCTTTCTGAATCAGTCCATGTAGTAATAGTACCTTTAGCACCACTAAATTTAGAATAAGCATTATAATCACTTGAAGGGAATGTCATCATGTCATAAGTTGCTCTAACTTCTTTTAAGAATGCTTTTGAAGTTGCTTCATTAGTAGGGTTAGTAACTACTTTTTGAATTACTTTGTTATTATCATAAGCACCGTCAACTAATTGTTTAGTATATTTAAATTCATCAATATAGTTTCCTGAATATAATGAATTAGTTATTCCTGCAATATAGTTTTCAAATTCTTCCCATGATGCAAAAGCACCTTGAAGTCCTTCTCTTGCAATAGTTTTAGTGTATAAGTCTTGTCTATTTCTTCTATAATAAGCAACATGTGTATCAGGATCTGTTATAGTTAATAACTTTGCCATAGCAGTATTAGAATATTCATATTGCTCTGCAACTGCAGGGTTTTCATAAATATCTTGGATATCAGTTCCTAGTGGTACTGAACCTTTTTTGAATAATGCTAAAGGGTTGTTATAACTTTTATTTCTTATTATAGTTAAACCTATTCTGTTAATTAAATTTGATACAAATTCATTTAACATAGGTTGGTAAGAATCATTAAATAAAATGTTCTTAATAGTTTGAATATTATCTTTAGTAGCAGAAGGTACAGTATTCATAAATACTTCACTAGCATTAGCACGTATTACGTTAAAGACCTTTGCCCCTTTTGGTAAATTTGCCATAATTAAATCAACTCTCCTTTCTCATCAATTACTTCATCTAAAGTAATTTCTTCTTCTTTTTCTTCAGAACCTAATTCTGCACTTTCATCTTTTATATCTTCATCAAAACCTATCTTTTGAAATAATCTACCATTTACTTTTAATAGTTCTTCATTTTCTGCTTTTATTTTATCAAGTTCTTCAGATACTTTAGCAATTTCATCAATAGCAAGTTGGTAATTACTTACAATAGATAATAAATCTTCAGATATTAAAGCACTTTGTGTTTCATCAAGTCCTTCTTTAATTTTGTCAATTAAGACTTTTAATTCATCAATACTTATCATATCAATATCTCCTTTCTATTATCATTATAAGCACAAAATAAAAAAATGTCAATAATATGTAAATTTACATATTATTAACATTTCTTTGTCTAAATTTCCTAGCATATAAAACCCAAGGAAATTTCTTTCTTTTCTTCGTTGGTGTAGGTGGTACAGGTGTACCGTCATATATCCAACTAGTATAATCTATATTATCAATACCCATAAATACAGTAGGGTCTAAATAATCTGACTTTACATAAGACCAATGCCATTGCCAATTAAATCTTGATATGTCTTGCATTTCAACGTGTAAGTGAATACCTGTACTTTGTCCTGTAGTTCCTTCCATACCTACTTGCTGACCGACTACAACTGCTTGACCTTGAAATACATTAAATGATGCAAGGTGCATATATCTTGTAGCATATCCATAATAAGGTGAATCTTGATCATTACATACTATTACTAAATAGTTACCTTGTGATGAATCAGTTCCCCTTTCAAGTACATATCCTTTAAGCATTGAATACACAGGTTCACTATAAGGTGTAGCTATATCTAGTCCACGGTGAATAGTAATTTCTCCTGTAACAGGGTTTACTCTTTCATACCACCAATGAGAAGTTATTGTGAAAACAACATTAATAAAAGGTGCTATATGTCTTACTTGTTCTGCCATTATTTAAGTTTACCTTTTATTTCTTCAATATCTTGATTCATCATTTCTAGTCTTGTAGTCATAACTGAAAGTGTCTTATTCATTTCTTTCATAGTAGTTGCTTGAAAGTAAATAAGATAAGCAACAACTACAACACCTATACCATTATTTACAATTAATGTAACTATATCATTCATTTTATACACACCCTTTCTTATTTTTATTATACTTAATTGAAAAGTCTGTGTCAACTAATAGAACACCACCCTTAACATGTTTATATGTAAGTTTGTGGTCTTTTTCAGTATCTTCTTTTAGAATAGAAAAACCTTCTTTGAAATTATCAATTGTAACATATTCTGCAAGTTTTTTAGGAAGTCCTGCAACTGTTACATTTTTATTATGTTTAGTATCAATTTCAACATAACATTTTTGTCTTAAGAATTTAGCAGTTTCAATATCATCATGTTCAATATCCCATTTTCCTAGTTCATATTTATCAACTTCTACAAATTGTTTAATTTCTTCTTCAGGTAATTTAAGCATGTGAATTGAATCAGTATCAGAATAAATATAATAATCTTTATTATATTTTTTAGTAGTATAATCTTTTATTGCTTGTGAAGTTTCAATTGTTTTTCTTCTTGCATAAGAAGTAATAAAAGTTGCAACAGGTATATATAAACTTTTCTTTATTTCTTCAGGATAAAGTGCATATCTTACAATTCCTTCTTCATCTAGGTAAGGATATTTACTTCTTACAATAGGGTTAGTTGCCATTTTACCATAAAGTGAATTAAGCATTAATTTACTTATCTGATATAAACTTTTATTCCCTTCTTTCTTTGCTTTTATTTTGTTATTAGTCCAATAATCAATGTAATTAGAAAAAAGTCCTTTAACTGCTTGAAATTTGTATCCACCATGCCATGCAATAACATTTACGTCATAATGTTTAAAAAATAATTCAAGGTCTATATTAGTTAAAGTTAAAGTAAGTATTTCATCATTACTTGATTCTACATATTCATTTGGTAAAAATGCTAAATTATTTTTTATCTGAATTGTAGGGATCATACCTTCTTTTAATTTAAAAGTGCAACTTAACTGTTGTACATATAAAGGATAAAATTTATCTTCTTTATATTCACCTTTAAAAGGCATAGGCATACCATGTGGTAATTTAAATTGTGCCATAACAGAAGGATAAAGACTATTAACGTCAAGTACCATAACGTCATGCACTACTAAATCTTTATAAATAGGGTTAAGGTAAGTAAAACCACCCTTATAACTTTGTCTTATATCTTTGTCAATTTCAAAAGGTAGTTCAGGAAAATAAGTTTTAAAATATTTAGTCATTTTTCTATAACTTGATAAAGCACATGATCCTATAGTCATTTTATTTAAATTTTCTTTAAATAAAATTTCAAGTGCCATTGCCATTATTTTAACGTCATTTTGTATATATTTAATTTCATAATCTTGTAGTTCATAACCTTCAGGACGTATTCTTTTATAGTCTAAATTAAGTTTTCTTATAGGTAAGTCAAAATCTTTAGCTATATCATCTACAGACTTATTTATTAATTTTAGTGAATCATAAATAGTAACTTTATTTACTTTATGTTTCTTAACTTCAAAATATATTTCTAGTGCATAAAATTGCCCCATATCAGTAATAACTGTTGTAAATGTTTTATCCTTGCGTTCTTTTTTGTCTTTAATAACTTCATAACCATTATTAAGTAAATAAGAGATTATATATTCTGAATCAAATTTTAAGTTGTGAAAATACAGGGTATAGTTTTCTTTTTTATTAGCACACCAATTAATAAAATCTTCAATTGAATTTCCATAAATGAAATTTTCTACATTTCCTATTTCACATATTGAATATGCCCATACCCTGCAGTCAACTTCACTTACGTTTGTTTCAAAATCTGCAGTAAATCTACGCATTATATGAAGAATAATCTTTCAAATAGTCATCAATATTTTCATATAATTCATCAAATATTTCTCTCATTTCTTCTTCATAGCTGAAGTAGGTTTCCCCTTTAAGTTTAGTTGAATCAATGTATTTATCTCTAACCATTTGAACTATTTTTTCTTCATCAAAAAATTTTAAAAAGTCCTTATCAGATAATTTATTTAATTTTGCTTTTATTTCATTAATTCTGTTTGAATCATATCCAACTGAATATGCTTGATTAGTAAGCATTCTATCAATATAATTATTTTTAAATATAGATATCTGATAATTTTGTTTATTTCTTGTAGTTTGTAATAATTTAACAAAATTCTTTAAATTACCACTTTTAGTAATATTTTTACTCATATTTTTTAAAGTATCTCTTTTTGCTATCATATTATTAAGTCGCATATCTCCCATTTCTGCATAGGTATAATCTTGCTTAATTCCTGCAATTTTTGGTGTAGTTCCTGCAAGTTCATTTATTCTTCTTGTTAAATTTCTTTGAAGTCTTGCAGATTCTCTTTTTAATTCTTTTAATTCATAATTACTTATAAATTCTCCTGAAGGTAAGATAATTGTATCTTCTGCACCCCTTTTAGAAAATCTTTTTAAACTATTAAGTGTTCTATTTAATTCTTTTCTTGAATCACTCATATTTTTAATAGATCTTGCACTTACTTTTTCAGGTAAAGCTAGTGAAGGGTTTACTTTTTGTAAACGTGATATTTTTGCATTATAATTCCTAACTGTTTTATTAATTTTATTAATTAATTCTTGATTATATCTAATCATAATTACTCACTTATCTGAACTAAACAATTAAGTTTATCTTTTATAATAAATCTATTAAATTCATTTTGTGAATAAATACAATAACAACCACGTTTTTCAATTTTTCTATATAAATTAAAAGCAAGTATATCAGTAAAATTCATTTTTATATTAAACTTATTTTTTAATTTATCAGATTCAACTTTAATATATTCAAGTAGTTCTTCTTCAAATTTAGTTTGATAAAATTTTGAAGAAAAACAAAACCTAAAATTATTAAATTTAGTAATATATGGTGATTCTTCTAAATTATGATAAATATTTCTTCTTGTTTTCATACTTATTTCCTTTCTATTCTAAAATAAAAGTGTAGTAATGACTACTACACTAAAACTAAAGTAAGTTGTGTTTTACCATTTCCAATAGGTTTTTTCTCTACTTTAACCATAACACCTTCAGTCCAAGTAGGTTCTCCATAAACTAAACATATTCTTCTTAAGGCATTATATACACCATAAGATCCTGTAGCATAAGTCTTACCGTCTAAATCAAACAAAATAGTTCTATATTTAACTACTGACTTAACTTCTCCTGTTTCTTCATTTACTTCTTCTTTATGTCTTTCTTCAATGTAAAAATCTTTCACATTAATTTCAGTACCTACTATATCATTTAGTAAAACGTCACATTTTTCTAAAGCATTATAAACATTTTTCTTTTCTTCTACAGTATTTGCTTTAATACTACTATAGATATTTAAATTATTATTATTTAACATTAATTCATTATTCATTTTATTATTTCTCCATTTCTTTTAATTTTTCACATATTGCATTATATACATTTATTGCAGTTTTAAATTCACTGTCTTTAGTGTTTTTATTCTTTTTTAATTCATTGACAGTAGCAGTAATTTTACCGTCTTTTTCTTTAATATCAATTGTAATTTTCATTTTTACTTAACACGAATTGTATTCCCTGCATATATTAAATTAGGGTTAGTTATATTATTTAATTGACATAATCTTGTAACTGTTGTATTAAATTTTACTGCTATATCTGATAAGGTATCACCCCACTCTATAGTATAGTAAATAGGTGTTTCTCCATAAAGTATTTCATTTACTCTATTTTGTACAGCTTTATAATCATATCCTGCTTCAGTTAGTCTTTTAACTCTTTCTTCACCATTTCCCCATTTACCTTCAAGTACTTCCTGTGCTAGTTCATCAATAGTTTTAGTAGGTTTAGGTTCATCAGATAAATGATTAAGTCCAGCATTTTTAATTATATTAGGATAATCTTTAAATACATAATTAGCATCAAGTCTAGTTCCAAAATCATTATAATTTGAAGTAAACTGCCATATACCATAATTAACATTACTTGGTGTATTATCAGACCAACATGCTATCCACCAATCATACTTTTTATTTAGTTCAGAACCACTTATTACGTTTCTATACCAATTAAGATTAGTATATACACCAAAATAATAACCTGCATTTTCAATTATTTCACCAAATGCTTTTACTATTTCATTTAAAGTGTTTCTTCCTAAATTACTAATTGAAGGATCTTCTAAATCTAAATATAAAGGTAAAGTAAATTTCTTATCTTCAATTACTTTTAAGAATGTTCTTGCTTCAAGTCTTGCTTCATCAGGTGTAGTAGCATAAGAATACCAATATGCCCCTAAATTAAGACCTTGTAAATTATTGTAATGATTCTCAAATTGATTATCTTTAGTAGTAGAAAAACCTGCTCTTATAATACAATAATTTACTCTTTTTCTAATTGAACTATAATCAATACCACCTTGCCAAGTTGATATGTCAAAACACAATTCTTTCATATTTTCTCCTTTCTAGTGCTTATTAGCACTATGAAAGCATCAAGTCATTTGTTAGGAAAATTAGATCTAATTAAAAATATAGAAGTACATTTTATGAAAAAAATAATAAAAAATTTAAATATATAAAAATAGACTTTTTTGACTTAATACTTTCATACTACTAATAAGTAGTATTTTTATTTTTTCATGTTTTCTCTTTCTTCTGATTCAGAAGAAATTATTAAACATGCCATTATAAAAGTAAATATAAAAGCTAATATAAAAAATATTAGAAAAAACCAACCCACCATTTTATATATAATCATATTTTATTCTCCTTTATTCATCATATTCAATTTCATTTCCAATATAGTTTAAATCTTCAGAATCTTCAATTATAAAAACTTTATCAGAATATTTTACTTTATTTTTAAAATAATCTTTTTCTTTTATAGTATCAAAATATTTAAAAAATTGTTTGTGTGTTTCCTTACTGTATAGTAATAAATAAATTTTACTCATTTTAGTTCTCCTATAATTTGCATTTTTCAATAATATAATCTATTAATTCTAAAGCACCTAAATTCATATAATATCTAGGTGGATAATTTTCTTCTTTATTATCACATGCATACTTTAACCATGTGTTAGATTCTATATATTGTTTTTGCCACTCTTTTATTTTTTCTCCTAATATTAAAACACTTTGAAATTCTTCTATATTTTTATGTTTTTTATTCATTTAGTTTCTCCAATATTTCTACAGGTAAAGTAAATGATACACCATAATAACCGTTATCTTCACCATGTACTTTAAATTTTATTTTACCTTCTTCAAAATAAAAAGTTACATTTCCTTCATATACAATATAATCATCTGTTATTTCATCTGAATTATTTATTATATTTTTTTCAATATTTGTTATTATTCCTGTACATTTACCATTAATACTTATTTCATCAATATATTCACCAACATAACATGCACAATAAGGTACAAATAAAGGTGTCCTAATTGTATAATTATCTTTTGTTATAAAATAAAAATAATCTTCATCTTGTTTTATTTCTATTATATGTAAACCTATTAAATCTTTATAATTATTTATTTTATTCATAATAGTTATTATCTCCTTTCTAATCTATAATATAACCATTAAAAAGTAATATTAATATTGCATAAGTTCCTATTATTGCTTGATTAATTAAAGCATCATTAGGTGTTATTAATAGTAATATGATCATAAGTCCTAAAATAAGAATGTTTGCAAAAATTAATCTCCATATTCTTAACTTTTTCATTTGTGATTCTCCCTTCTAGCATCTTCATCATAGCACCTATAAAATATTAATGCAACATTTTTTGAAAAAATTTTTAAAAATGTACATTTACTTTACATTTTAAAATTTTTGTGATAACATTTAATTGTGATATAAACTGATAAAAAAGAGTATCACACTATAACTAAAGTAATTGATAGTTTAATTTAAAGTAAATTATACTTGGTAGTCAACCTGAAGAAGGTTCAAGTTAATTTTTGTGGTGATTCTCTGCTTTATAACTTTCAATGATACTTTAGTTTTTATTTTGGAAGAAGGTGTATTTTTGAATAATATATATTATGATATAACTAATACTTTAACCTATGATGCTCTTTATTATTTTATAATAGGTGAACGTGGTGTAGGTAAAACTTATAGTGCTAAAAAATTCTGCATCAGAAGATTCTTAAAAACAGGCGAACAGTTTGTTTATTTAAGAAGATATAAAACTGAACTTGGTGAATCTGTTGGTGATGAAAAAGATGCTAAATTCTTTAAAAAGATAAAAGCAGAATTTCCTGATCATAAGTTTAGAGTTTCAGGTGATAAACTTTATTGTGATGATAAAATATGTGGATATGCTTTAAGTTTATCAACTGCTCTTATTTTAAAATCTGCAGAATTTGATAAGGTAAAAACTATAATCTTTGATGAATTTATAATTGACCAAGGTTCTAGTTATCATTACTTTAAAAATGAAGTAGAACATTTCCTTGAATTTTATGAATCAATTGCAAGGTTACGTGACGTAAGAGTTCTTTTCCTTGCAAATGCTATTTCAATTACTAACCCTTACTTCACTTACTTTAATATTACATTACCTTATGGTAATAAAAATATTAAAACCTTTAAAGAAGGTTTAATATTAATTGAATATATTAAAAACCTTGCTTATAGAGAAGTTAAAAAAGCATCTAAATTTGGAAGAATAATTGAAGGTACTAAATATTCTGAATATGCTATTGATAATAAATTCTTAAGAGATAATAAATCATTTGTTAAAAAGAAAGACCCTAAATCTAAATTCTTCTTTACTTTAATATCTAATAATATTTATTATGGTGTTTGGAAAGACATGTATTCTTCTGATATTTATATATCAAATGACTATGACCCTAAATGTCCTATTATATTTTCATTTAGTCCTGATGATCATACAGAAGAATCAATACTTACTAGGTTTAGTAATAATGGATATCTTGCTAATATAGTCAATGCTTATAGACTTGGTAATTTATTCTTTGAGAATCAGCAAATAAAAAATATATTCAGTGAATTAATACTAAAGCACATAGTATATTAGACCCTAGCATTAAGGGTCTTTTTTATTGCCTGTCAATTTACATTTTATTTACTGTCAA
>AUXO012785573.1_pt1 | contig 15122 bp, 20 predicted proteins | sample 768731 | NCBI WGS metagenome assembly AUXO01 (sample SAMN02715735, study PRJNA202380) | gut metagenome | biome: sheep rumen | host: Ovis aries | place: New Zealand: Palmerston North
TGTACGTGCTTTCATTGAGAATAAAGTATTCATAATCAGAAAGTGCTACACGAATAATCTTATAGATTTCTTCAGCTTCTTGTTGTTTTTCTTTTCGGATCAGGACTTCTTCAGGACTGTTATAATCAATATCATCACCAACATTATAGTTGTTAATGTATCTTCTTGTAATCTTACTATCGTTATCGGCAAATCTGCTTTCGTCATATTTCGCCAAACGTTCTAACATTCCAGTAGCATCTTCGGCAGAAATCTTTTCTTCCCTGGCTGCATTTACGATATTATCAAAGAGATTAATGAGAATTACCTCCCTTCTTTGTTCCGTAAACGCAGACGAACTGTAGATTAATAATAAATGTTTCTCTACCGATAACTTTATTTCCGGTATGGCTCATGCGAATCACTTTACCCCTTGGTACTTTCTGAGAATCCATTTTTGTAACAGTATCAGCATATTTCTTCAGCCATTTAAAGCCATCCTCTTTATTACCAACAATAGAAGCAATGTAGTATTCTGTTTTGAATCTACAAAAGTAATTATGAACCAAAACTAATTTTCTTTTACGTTTCATTTGTTGAGCCGATACCTCCTTCTCTTGTCTTTTTAGCTTCGTCATTATCAGCTACAAGGAATTTAGTAAAGATACCCTGGCATAAACGTTCAATCGGTTTCTCGAAAGTAAGCTCTTTTGCAGTAATCCCAACCATGATATGACCTTCATTGTCTTTGTTATTGTAATAGTCAGAATCAATGATTCCGGTACTGTTTGAGAGCCTGATACCACGCTTAATACCTACGGAACTACGAATGTGAATCTGCAAGTATTCATCATTTTTCATGTAAGCTTTAATGCCTGTAGGCAATACAACTCCGTTTGTATCACGTACTGTTCTTGCTTTGGTCATTTCCCATGCTGTTTCTAAATCAAATCCCATTGTGAGGAAATAATAAGTTTCAGGACAGATTACGCAAATATCATATCCAGCACTATTTTTAGTTCCTCTTTTCGGTAAAGGTAAGTCATATTTGATACAAGAAAGCTTCTCAAATCCCCTATTTTTCATGTTTTCTTTTCTCCTTTTAATTAACTATCAATCAGTAAAACTTCTATGACACCAAGGGCAACCAGTGATAGGATAGCTCAGATTATCTGCTTCATATACCTGTCTGTGACAGGAAGGACAGATACCTCCACTTGGTACAAAGTTAGGAACATTATCTTTCCTACATGCTTCAACCTGTTTTTCCTGGTTAGCTAAAATCTTTAATGCAATTGCGTTATACATTACAAATCAACTCCTTAGCCATTGGCAATGATTCAATCCACTTGCAGAACTCTCTCCACTTTTTAACAGGATGATTTTTGCGCTGCTGATAGATAGTTCTAAGCTGGCGATAATTTGTAGTCATTCGTGCTGTAAGATTGATTGATGGAGGGATATTGTCTAAAAGCACTTCAAGCTCAATTTTCCCTTCTTTATATGCTTCTACATACCGCTTTGCAGTATCAATCATACCAAGGTCAGCATGATCTACAGCAAGGTTTTCTAAATCCATCTTAGTAGCGCAATGCACCATACTCATAGAGCTAACGAAATCTAAGAAATGATACCTCTGTACTTCCGGACTCCAGGCTTTAGTAGTCTTTAAATCAAACTGTACAATAATTCCATTCAAGAAATTATCATGACCACTTCCAATCGGAACTGTAGCAAGCTTGATAGCTCTTTTAATATGCTTGTTATCAAACTCTTTTTTATGTATTGCAATATTTATTTCAGTAATTGCTTTTTTGAAATCCTGTTGTGATACAGGTTTAGTTAACATAGGATAGCCGGAAGAAAAGATACTTTCGGCTAATCCATATACACGAACATTAGATACTAAGTGCTTTTCCATGAACATCCTCCACTTCATCACTCCAGAAATGCTTTAAATAGATAATATTAATCCTATCGCCAGTGTTTATATCATAAGCACTGATTTCTGCATCATATCCATTCGGATCATTATGTTTGATAAATTCAATAACAGCTTCTTTTGCTTTATCTAAGTCTTTGAATACGCCTTCTATAAATTTTTCATTATCAGGGTCTAAGTATTCATTATCATCACGATTGAATGTACAAACTACATATACAATATCTCTTTCTTCCATGTTTACTCCCATTTGCTTTTAAAGTTATTAAAGTTAATAAAAACTCCATAAAGAACCGCTACCAAATTTGATTTTGGCAGTTATCAATATGGAGTTTTAATGGTTTAGTTATTCACACTTGGAATAGCCACATTCGATACAATTAACGCATTTACCTTCAGGCTTCAATGTTCGCTTTCCGCATTCAGGACAGATAGCCAGGTCTTTATGTTCTTCTTTAGCAACCAATACAGGCATTTCTTTTTCTATTACTGCCTTATCCACTTTGCTTTTACCATGCTGCTCACCTAACATCCTATAACTTTCTTCTAATGCATCAGCGATACAGGAAGGACAGGATTTATTGATTTCTTTATGACCATTGCGAATCATATTAGCACATGCAGGACAGATAGCCGAACGAAGGTCTTTAACAATATCCTCTACTTTACCACCTAACCGCAATGCTAAGGAAGTCAACCTTGTGATTGTATTGATATTTGCTTGACAACCGCTGTCAGCACCAACAAATACTTCAAAAGGCTTACCATCTTTTTCATTAACAGTTACATAGAAGTTTCTGACGCAAGCTGTATGGTACACATACGTTCTTCCAAATAAAGCAGGAATATCATTACGTTTTACAGGACTTACAGAATCCAACTCTACTTTTTTCAAGACAGGCTCTTGAGCTTCGTTATTATCAGTAGTTTCTTCTTTCTTTCCTAAGATACTCAGGCGTTTGCAATTTTCTCTGAATACTGTAATACCTTTGCAACCAGCTTTCCATGCCTTGATATACAGATTGAAAATATCCTCTTCTGTTGCTGATTCTTTAAGGTTTACAGTAGAGCTGATAGCATTATCAACGTATTTCTGTAATGCTGCCTGGAACTCAACTCTTTCTTCCGGTTTAATATCATAAGTATCAACTACATAAGGAAAGCGATTTTTGATTTCTTCAATGGTAATATTGTCTGGATCAATACCTTTTACCTTGAGCAAGTGCCATACTGACTTAGCGTAAATATGGAATGTTTTTCCTTCAGCCTGTAACGCATGAGTAGTTCTGTCATAGCTTACCTGGAATACTGGCTCAATACCACCTGTATGACCGCACATTGTACTAATCGTACCAGTAGGAGCAATGCTCAGTAATGAGCCGTTTCCTAAACCATATTTGCGTATTGCATCTTTAGTTTTATTAGGCAAGCTATTCACATAATCTGATTTAAAGATATAATCAACATCAAATTTATCAAAAGAAGCTACTTCTTGCGCTATTTCATTGCTTATCAGGAAAGCTTGCAGTTTCATTGTTAAACCGACTGTTTTAATGAACTCAATAGATTCTTTAGAGCCATATCTTAACCCCAAAGCAATTAAGGCATCAGCTACTCCAAATAAACCTAAGCCAATAGCTCTCCAGTCTTTAATGCATTTCCTGTTTGCATCTAAAGGCTGCATACTGAATCCATAATTAAGTGTTTCATCTAATGCTCTTATACCTAATTCAACAAGGTCTTTAAACTTAGTGTAATCAAAATAAGCAGAATCAGTAAAAGGTCTTTTCACGCAATTATAGAGATTGATAGAGCCAAGATTGCAGCTATTGTATTCATTACCGAAATACTCAGCACAAGGATTGCTTACATTGATTTTATAATCTTCTTCAGGATAACCGGAAAGAATATTAGATCGCCTAACTGTATCAATAAAGATAGCTCCTGGTTCTGCATAATCCCACTGTTTAGCTGCAAACTTTTTGAAAAATTCCCTTGCGTTAATTTCTTTCTCAATATGCTCTCCTGTAGCACCTGTAAAGAATGAGAGCTTGTAATTTTCGTTGTTTTCTACAGCTTTCATAAATTCATCAGTAAACAAGATACTGATATTAGCTGCCTGAATCTTATCGTTATTCTGCTTGATTTCTAAAAATTCTTCAATATCAGGATGGTTACAATTCAAACCAATCAGGAGTGCTGCTCTCCTGTGATTACATCCAATGATTTCTCCAATCTGATTAAACAAATCCATAAAGCTAACCGCACCTGTAGAAGTTCTTGCAGCATTGTTTACTTTAGAATCTTTTGGTCTGAGATTAGAGATATTAAGACCGCAACCACCACCATAAGAGAAGATTCTTGCCATGATTTTACACGTATCAACAATAGATTCAATATTATCATCAGGCATTGGCAAGATATAGCAATTGCTCATACTTGCCTTGAATTTCCCTTTAGAACCAGCTCCATAAAGACTCCTGCCACCCAAGAAGAAATCACCATCATACATAGCCTGTTTAACACGATATTTAATATTATCGCTAAAAATACTGCTTACACGATTAGCAAAATCATCAAAGGTTTTCTCTCCTTCATGGAGATATTTGTCACGAATGATACGCTTGGCAAGTGGTTCTTCATACCAAGCACCGAACATATTAGTATTACTTACCAATGTCAATACCCTCTTCGTCAATTACTGTGATTTCGTGTTCTTTAGTATCTAACTCCTGGATCATATATACACGCTTATCAAAAAGAGTAGATACACCACGCACAATAAATCTAACATTCTCTACCGGACGAGATTCAAACATCCTATAATATTTGTCTTTGCCATTATCAGTATAGTACTTCTCAAATTCCTTATTAATCGTTCCTTTTGAAATGGCGTCTTTTAAATACACATTACGTTTGTCACCGCCAGAGTATGTATTTCCTGCATTTGTGATTTTAACAACTGTATTGATAGGAATAGCACGTTTAGGATATTCACCATCTATTTTCAAAGCAATTTCATTAAAAAACTGATTTTCACATCTTGCTAAAGCAATATCAAAGCCAGTTCTCAAATCAAACTTATCTTCAGGAGAACATTTTGCGATACCAACGTATTCTTTACCATCTTTGACAAGTTTTACGATTACGATATTTTTTTCTACTTTAACTGTAGTTCCGTTATAAGAATAATCATAGGACTTGTCTAATTTTTCAGAACTACTCAAAAACAGGTTTCCACCAGGGCTGCCTACAATGCAATCAACATTAATATTTCCGATTTTACGGCTATCTCTAAGATAACCGAGAAAAATAAATGCATTACCGATTAATTTTTTATTTTCTGCTTTATTATTGACAATAACTTTTTCGCCAATTTTAAACATCAAGCTCATTCCTCCTCTTACAGCGCAATCGCTACATTATCAGCTAAAACTTCATTTGTGTAGACTGTTTTACCCTCTTTATTCTTATAGCTACCAGTCTGCCAAGTACCAGTGATTAAAACGTCAGTACCTTTAGATACATTTTCCATAACCTTATCAGCAAGTTCTTTGAAACACTTAATGTTAAAGTTATTGTATTTTGCTTTATTATCCTTGTCTTTTCCTGCATATACACCAATACGGAAAGAAGCAATGTTCATGCTGCTTGCCTGGTGAATCTCAACATCATTAGATACACGACCTGCCAAAACTACTTTATTTGTGCTATACATATTATTTATCACCTTTTATCTTTCTAATAATTTATTATAAATATCTTCTTTTACTGCAAAAACAAAATCTAAATACCTATTTGAATCAGGACTTGGACTTATCATACTTACGATCTCTGCATCATCTTGAGCAAAGAAGTTTTCCAAAACCTTGAAATTCTTATTTTCCATATCTAAGACTGTATGCCTTGTTTTATGTAAGATAATATCTTGGAATATAGCTTGCGGGATTAGATAACAGAACCCTTTAATGTGAACGATTCCAAATTGTGTAAGTTCATAGAACCTCTTAAACACCTTATATTGTTTTTTCTTATTTTCAATTTTTATGTTCTGGTCTATTAACCCTTGAATATTGAAATCCCCACTGAATTTATCACCAAATTCTTTAGCTAATTCTTTTTTTGAGCCACTTGCAAAAGTCTTATCAATAGGAATGTTCCAGTCATTAAACAGCGCAAATAACTTTTTTTCTGCATATTTACCAGTATTCCTGTTCCGTTTTCCAATGGCTCTACGTTTACTTACCTCCTTCCTGTCACACTTAGTAACTGTACATTGAGAACAAAGGCATTTACTCCTCAATTCTTTTAGGCTTCACTTTCGGATTATACGCCCAACAACAACCTGGTTTTTTAGGGCAATATTTAGCTTCTTTTAATTTTTCAAGCTTGAGTTTTTCGTTTTCTAAAATTTCTGCTTCTGTAAGTTTTCTTTTCCTCATTGTTCCTCCATCATCATTGCTTGTACTCTTTTCACTAATTGCTTCATGCTGCCATTATTATCAATCACAAAATCGCATTTTTCTTTAAGAGATGGAATTTCAATCTCAGATTCCTTTGTGAGAATATCTATGTCATAATATCCATCACGTTCTTTCAGGCGATTGTAGATAATATGATCGGAAACATCTATGAAAACCTTATATGCTTCTGGAAAAGATTCAAGTTCAAATAACCTTCGGCAATCAGTAATAACACATTTGTTTTTATCAGCAAAATGTTTTACAGGATTAACCCAAACATCATTTTTGATTTTCCTCATATCTGTTCCGACTGTCTGAAGCAACAACCTGTCTTTTTTGTCATTGCAAGGAATATCACGATACCTTTTATAAGCCTGGAAAGCTGCTTCGCCTGAAAGACCAACAGCGTTTACCATGAAGCTCATAACGTTCATTACATCACCAAGCCTGATATAACTGCAAAGTATCTTTAAGTTATTACCAAAAGCAACCATTTTGTACCCAAATTGATTTTCAAGAATTGTGCCTACTGTATCTTTACCGGAACAAGGGAACCCACAAAGCAGTATAGTTTTCTTTTTAATCATTTACTCTCCTTCATATATTTCTCTTGATAGTAAGGACAGAACTCATTTACGCTACAATAATCTTTGCATTTCAGATCATTCCATCTTACTTTACATACTGGTGGTAACTCATTTGTCTTTAAAGCTTTCATTAATCTGTCATACTTAGCTTTCATGTACATTCTTATCCAATGTTCGCTGATTCCATGTAGATTGATTACATAACTCATTTTTGTTAATCCGTATGATTTTGCAGTTTTATCTAATCCACCACGAATAAGCATCTGGACTTTGATATTCTTTACTTTCAAGCCAACCTTTTTCATCAGGATTTTGTAATATGACAATTGTTTAGAAATCTCTAAAGTATCTTTAAAACTGCCATCTACCATAACATACTGCCATTTTGTCTGACCTTTTTTAGCACCTCTTTGATATTTACCATCAGCAACCCATTTAAAATGCTTACCCAAAGCTCTTGCAATCCGATACGCTCCAAAGAACTTGAAATCAATCAAAGTCTTTGTTTTCATATCATAAGCATCAAACTGACCGCTTGTAATATCATCCTCAATCCTTACTTCTGAAAGATAATTATTAGGGCAATTACCTTCCATAAGACTATGACTGTTTGTGCCAATCATGCTTGCGATACTTTTATCAGGGTCAATCGCATAGTCATTAGTAATCTCTAAGTATGTTTGTCTTGTGTCTTTAATAAGCTGTGTAACTGAAGGTTTACCATACCAGGCTCTTGTTTTTCCTACTGCTTTAAGCACAGGAAGAACCATGCACCTGTTCTCCATACGGCATTTCTTATAGCACTCCTTGATTTCACACTTCTCACCATCAGGACACTTAAAATATTTAGCTGGTATATTATCACTCCTCTTTTATTGACAGGTCTTTGATTGTACTTTCTTCCGGTATGAAAATGAACTCAAAATCCGTTGCAAGGCTACCTCTCCTTGCTTTACCGATATATACGCATATATGGTTTTTTACATCCATGTACTGATCTGGAGTCAATTTTGGGTCTGAATCCGGTTTCCATGCTAATACAACATAATCACCGCTTGCTTCTAAATCACCTGTTCCTTTTAGCATTTTAACTGTAGGTCTTAGGTAATTATCACCAGTTCTATTGAGCTGTGACAGAATGAAAAGCATCACGTTGAATTTCTTTGCTAATACTTTTGTGTATTTAGCAGCTTTACTTTGTTCTTCAAAAGTATCTGCTCTCAAGTATTGGAAATAGTCAATAATGACTAAATCAGTTTTCCCTTCTTTCCATACTCTTGTATTAGCTAAGGCAATTCGTTCTTCAATATCCTGCATTGAAAGATTACTTGTATCAATAATCAAAATATGTTCTTTCAGTTTTTCTTTAATCTTTTGCAGGATCATAGCTTGCTGACCATTCTTGGCCATTTCCTTTACTTCAAAAATGCTTTTGTGCATCAACCTACCTATGATTCTTTCATAGAATGCTCCAGCACTCATTTCAAGGCTGAAAACAAGTACATTGTGATTCATTCGCACAGCATTATGTAATGCTGTTTCTACCGCAAACATTGTCTTATATGTACCAGGACAACCTGCCCAAAAGACAACATCATCACTCCTTAGTTCCATAGCCGAATCAATACTTGCAAATCCAATCCCTAATGTAGCTTCACCAATTAAATCCATGTACTCAGAAAAGCCATCATCTACAGTTTTAAATTCTTTAAGTATCTCTTCACTGGTTGAATCAATGCTTGTCAGTAGTTTTACATCCTCAATAGCACGATTCCACCTTTTAGCAAGCCAGGAAACTATATCAGCTTTATTAATAGGATTTCTGATATTCTTCAGGAAATCAGATGCAACATTGTATTCCTGCTGTACATCAATACATCCATCTAATAGTAACTTTATTGCTGCAAACTCAATTGGTATAGATTCTAAAGATTCAATTTCATATCCGGCTACAAGACAATCATCAAAATCTTTACAGTCTTTCGGCATTTGAACAACTCTTACATCAAGCTTAGGAGCAATGGTCTTGAACTTCTCCATAACACGAGGTATTTTACTTTGTCCTGCATTATCACCATCAGGAGCAAACATAATCACTGTGTTAGGATTGTATTTGACCATATCCTTTATATCGCTAATCTGACCTTTAGTTAATTCGCTGCCGCAATATGCCACACAAGCCAATCCTTGCTGATATGCTGCCATGCAATCAATGTACCCTTCGACAATATAGAGCTTTTGAGTTTTGCTAATCATACTCTTGGCTCTGTACTGATTAAACAGGAACTCTGATTTATCGTATAATTCGTTATTAGTCGAATTAACATATTTAGGCAACACATCAAGGTTTCGTTTAACGAATGCTACGATCCTTCCGTTTTTGTCATGTAAAGGAATGATAATTGCTTTACTTCTGGAATTATCATAGCCAACATAAAAAGCATCTAATGTTTCTTTTGTAATACCTCTCTTTTGTTGCATGTATTCAGCAATAACAGCCTGTTTAGAGTAACATTTGTTAGCGATAGATTGATTCTTTTCATATAGTGTTTTTTGTCTTTGATAATCTTCATCTTTAGATATATCAATGTTTGCTTCTCTTGCTAACATTTCTATTGCTTCAGAATAAGATATGTTTTCCAGTTCAGAAACAAAAGTTATAATGTTGCCGCCTTTACCGCAACTAAAGCAACAGAATGAGTTATCTTCAGGATATACAGCTAAACTGTTTGTGTTCTTCCCTCCATGCAGAGGACATACACCACGATAGGTATTACCGCTTTTCCTTAATTTTGTGATATTGCTGATATAATCAACAATATCCATGTTCTCAATGATTGAATCTACTGCACTTTTCATAAGAAATCTTTCAAGTCAAAATCTTTGTATTCTTGAGCTTGAAGTTTAGAGGTTTCCTCCTTTCTTATACACTCCATTTTTTCATCACGATATTTATAGGCTTCTTTTATTGCCTGGTAGATACTCATACTTTTGTAATCAAGATGTTCAAAGTAATCTTTAACAATCACTAAATCCTGCTCACTAAAGCTATTAAGTATTGCCTTTTTAACTCCCATCCATGCACCCCAATTAATTTTCTTGTTGATAAGAAACTTATCTTTGTTGCATTTCAGAAAGTAGAGCCTAATTATCAGATTTACTCTTTTCTCCGCTGGTAGCTTTTGAAACTCTGCTGCTTTTAGGCTTCGGAGGTTTCCGGATCGTGATGTATTTTTTGTTGATTTCAAACTTTGCTCCGAACCTTGTTCGTTCAACACACTTAATCCCCTTCCTTAACAGCTTATTGATTTCTACATTATCAGCACACCAGACAGTAGCAATATCAGATGATTTATCATAATTAATGACTGTTTCCTTCTCTTCAGGAGTCAGCTTTACCATCCTGATTTTCTGAGCAGGAACTTTTTTCTTTACTGCTGCTGTTTTCGTTTTAGCTGTTCTCAAGACAGTTTCAACTCCTCAACCGCCTTCTGGCATACTGCTTGCATTTCTCCCTGTTTACCAGCAGACCATACTACATAGTTTTTGTCTTTTTCTGCAACTTCCCTCAGAGTTTTCCCTTTATGCTTACCGAAAGTGAAAACCGTATCTAAATAATCAGCAGATACTTTTTCTTTGTCTACAGGCTTCTCTTGTTTCAATGCATCAGAATGAATATCGTCAGGATCGGATTCCTGGCTACCAAGCCACAACATCTGTTTCTGCAAGTACTTGAATGCACCAGTTTCAGCTTTATAAATACCCTTGTCACCGCTATCAGAACCTTGACCACCCATGGTCATATATTCGCATTCGCCTGTATCTGCATCTGTCAGCTTGTACTGAATAACTACAGTAGTAAGACCATTTTCAACTTTTTCAACTTTAAACTGTACAGGAATGATTGTAATATTATATTTCAGCAAACCTTCACGTACAGCAGCAGTTACATCTTCTTCTTTCTGGTAGTTATAATTGGTGTTCTTAAATGCTACTTTGCCTTCTTTTTTCACATAAGAAACCATTTCCATAACTTTTAAGATTTTCTGGTGTAAGTTTAATGGCTTTTCTTTTTTTACTTCGTCATTAGTAGTTGTTGTGGTTTCTGCAATAACTTCTTCAGCAACAGTTTCTTTTTCTACAGTTTTTTTAGCTGTCATATTTACTCCTTTTAATTTAAATAGTAGTTAAAGTTAATGTTTAGGGCAATAAAAAATCAGGATTGATCGCTTTAAAAGAATAACGATTCCGCTGATAAGCATTGTTTTCTTTCTTAATCAAGTCAAGCTCCTCTTTTCTTAGCCGGAATACAATACCCTCTCTTTGCTGTTTATCGTTCAATTCTGAATATGCTCTTGACATTTCAATTAAATAATCAACATCATTTTTCATAATGAAGTTTTTGAAAATCAAGGGAACTTTAGGCAATCCCATAAAGTCAACAATCTCAGCACCTAATCCCTCATACGGAGAGAACTGTTCTTTAGTTTCAAGATTGATTACATTAAAAACAGCAAGGCAATTAGTATTGTCAACTTTGTATTTATTTTTCTGTACCTTGCTACCATAAACTTCACCTTGAATCGCAAATTCAATGCCAAATTTTTCTTTTGTGGCTTTCATCTTATTTTCCATGTCATATTTATTAAAGACAACGGCATAAGGACTCTCTTCATCTTTGTTGGTTAAATGATTTCTGGTACAGATACCGACTTCATCATCACGAATAAAACAAGTAAATGATGTTCCATCAACTTTTTCTGTAACGATAAACTTTTTACCAACATATCTATCCAAATCAAGCAAAGTCTGAACACGCTCTTCATCTGTTTTTTCGATAAAAGCAGGAAAACCACCGATACTCTTAGCTACTCCACCTTTATAGAACTCAACTTCCGGAGGTTCAAACTTTGTAACTCCTAAACCAGCAGTTACATCAGCTCCTTCTAAGATAGATAATGGCATTACTAATCCCTGGCTTAATACACCACGAATCTTTTTAGGTTTAAGTGTTTTAATCTTTCCTTTAGAGTTCCGTAAGAAGTCAAACTCTTCTCTATCAGGGCAAATACTGTCAGGCTCAATATAAACTACTAAATCGCCTACTTTAAATTCGCCTTTTCTGATTACAACATCCCAACCTAAAATCCTTGCTAATTCTACAGCATCAGCATTTTCGATAGGTTTAATATCTTTAATGCGCTGTACACTTGCTAATTTTCTAATGATTATCACACTCCTTTTTTAAATCAACAATTTCAATCTTATCAAACCATTGCTCCATTGCTAAGAAATCATTAATATAATTCATTGCCACCTCCATATTTTCAAAAGTTTCCTCAACAGGAGTATTGGTTTTGTGAAAAGTAAGTTTAACTAAAATCATTGTCTTTGTTTACCTCCCTTAGCTATTATATATCCTTTAATAAACTTTGTCAAGTGTTTTAAGTAAATTTATTTTATTTTTAATATCGAACACTTGTTTTGTCGGTAGTATGATACATCATTTTTTTAAGATTGTCAATACCTTGCAATTATCTTTTTATTGTGTTATATTATCTTAGCTAAGTTATTTAAATATATTTGATAGCGTAGGTGAGTAAAATGAAAATAAGATTCAACAATGATAGAAACTGCTTAGAAACGAACATGTATTTTAAATACGATAATGGCAAAAGAGGTTCAAGGATTATCAGAGGTTCTTCCAAACAAGAAATTGAAGAAAAAATTTCTCAGTTTAAAAAAGAACTTTCTGAATCATCTCTCTTATCGCCTGGAATTACATTGGAAAACTGGTTCAGGTATTATACAGACCATATCTGCATCAACATCAATAAGCCAAGAACGATACAGAACAAAAAGAACATCTTTAAGAGCCTACCGGATCATATTAAGAAAACACCAATACAAAACATGGCTCCAGAAACGCTGCAAATCGTTTTTGACGAACTTTCTAACAGATATAGCCAGAATACCATTGCCATACTTAATGAAATCCTTAGAGCCTGTTTAAACGCTGCTGTAGAGCTTGGAAAACTAAAAGAGAATCCACTCAATAAAGTCAAGCTCAAAGGATTCACTGTTGGCAAGAAAGTATTGATTACTCCTCAAGACCTTGCGAAAATCATTGAAACAATACCAATCTATAAATTCAAGATGTTTGTATTGATTGTGTATTATAGTGCTGGTAGATATAATGAAGTAAAATCATTAAAGAAATCAGATTTTGATTACGATAGGAGCTTACTACATTTCCACCAACAATATTTTAAGCTCAATGACAGTGTTACTGAGGACACATTAAAAACGCAAAAGTCGGTAAGAACTGTAAAATTACCTACTTTTGTTTCGGAAAAGCTTAAATGGTACATTGACCATGATGGAACAGACTGTGAATACATCTTTCATAATTACGGAAGGCTGTATGGACACAGCGGCATAAGACAAACACTTAAAAAATATTTCAGGAAAGCTGGTTATCCTGACTTATCAGCAAGACAATTGAGATCATCTTATGTTAAAAATGCTGTCAAGAAGAACATCAGCTTAAAGACATTACAAAAGATTCTTGGTCATGCTAAATACTCTACAACTGCTGATATTTACGGCAGTATCGAAAGTGAAGATACCTACTATGTTGCTGATACATTAGAGCAAGACAAAGATATATTTACAAACACATAATTATACATAATATATTGTATAATTATTAGTAAATGGAACATATTCTTGGAACATATCATGCTTTCGTTAAATCGTGATATACGATTCTCTTTATTTTGTCTTTACACTCAAAACAATGGTTTACAATCTTAGCAAATAGCATGGTTGACACATTCTTATAATGTAAACATTTTTTCATCACTTTTTTATAACACAAAGTGATTCATATTGAAACACCCTTGCTATGACTGGATTTATAACGTCTTATAAAATTTTGGAACATATTTTATATGCTCAAATTTACTGAACTTGCATAAATTTTAAATTTTAATATTGCTTTAAAGTGAATTAAATGGTATAATGTCAGCAAAAGGAGGTTATAATCATGGCTAAAGGTTATGGAAATATTGATAAACATTATCTCGCAAGACAGCTTCGCAACATTAGAGAGGAAAAGGGATTGACCTCACAAGAAGCAGCTAAAAGAATTGGAATTTCTGCTGCCGCCTACTCAAAATATGAAACTGAAAAAATCGCTTCGCCAACCTTTAAATTCATTTATAAATGTTTAGAAGCATATCCTGATAAAACCGAAAAAGATTTTATCAAAGAAAATGATATTACCACTGATGGAGCTAAATCAATTCTTTCTGACGAAGTTAAAGCCTGGATGAAAACAAGGGAAGGCGAAATCTATATCATGCAAGCTTATGTTGACTGGCTCAAAGACAACAATAAACAATAACCATTTTACCACAAAGACTGTCTTTTGACAGTCTTTTTTTAATGCCATAATGCACTAAGGCTTTTCATCATTTGCTTGAAGTGTAAATGAGGTCTATATCTGATTGGGATTGTTGTTCTACCGGCCTGGTTTTTTAAACCTTGTATTTTCTCAAATTGAGGTTTACCAAGATATATTTTACCAAGCTTACCAAGATATATCTTACCATCTTCAGTAACTCCTTTAACAATAGTTCCTAAGATGATTCCTAAAAGTCTTGTGCTTTCTTTTTGGTCAAGACCTGTTTCTTCACTGATCGCATTGATTACTTCCTGAGTGCTTACTGTATGAGTTGTTTTCTTTGCTATTATACATCACCCCACAAATCATTACCATCACAAATTACCTGACCCTCAAAACAAATTGTATGCGGCAATAGTTTCCAGCATACATATACTGCTTGAAATGGAGGAGAAATTAACTTTCTATCATCTGTACTGATAAACTTCGTTCTCCCATTAGGTACTAATATTTGAATATGATTATCACGAAACATTGCGAATCTCTTTTTGCTATCAAAGATACCGTTCATTCCGACAAGCATTGCAAAAGGCTTACCTAAATCAAATAGTCTTTGAAATACCTTTTCTTTCACGCTATATGGAGGATTACTTACTATCATGTCATAATGTTCTTCTGGTTCATACTTAAAAAAGTCTTTACCTTCGGCTATATGACTTGATATTACGTTAATACCCCCCCCC
>AUXO011042656.1_pt1 | contig 15113 bp, 9 predicted proteins | sample 768731 | NCBI WGS metagenome assembly AUXO01 (sample SAMN02715735, study PRJNA202380) | gut metagenome | biome: sheep rumen | host: Ovis aries | place: New Zealand: Palmerston North
TGGTCTTTTAGAAAAATAATAGGCCTTGAAGGAGGATTATCTGGTCTTGCGATTCAAGGTGGTATAATATTTGCTTTTATTGCAGTATTTGTTTATTGTAAGATAAGACATGTTCCTTTATATAAAGTTGTTGATATTACAGCTCCTGGATTCTTTGTTGGTCAAATTTGTGGTAGATGGGGAAATTTCTTTAATCAAGAATTATTTGGCCCAGTTATTCAAACTGATTGGTATAGAGCTATTATTTCAACTATATTTGGCGATCAAATGAATATAACACTTAATGGCGTTACAGCTTATAGACATCCAGTGTTTTTATATGAAAGCTTATTAAATTTAGTTGGATTAATTGTTTTACTTTTACTTAGAAGAAAGTCTAAAAAGCTTTTAAGTGGTGATATGGTTGGCTTATATTTATTCTGGTATGGCTGTGTTAGAATTTTAACTGAAAGCTTAAGAGCTAATTCAGGTGCTTCTGAAATATTAATGCTTGGACCTATTCCTGTATCTATTTTAATTTCAGTTTTATTTATTATTTTAGGTATAGCATTCTTAATTGGAAAAAGATTTATTGGACCAAAGAAGCCATATTTAGATATTTTAGATGAAGTAAAAAATAAAAGATTAGATACAGTAATGTTTGACCTAGATGGTACTTTAATTGATAGTAAGCCATTAATTGATAGAAGCTTTATTCATACATTTGAAAAGTTTAGACCTGATCACATCTTAACAGATGAAGAGCTTGATTCATTTTTTGGTCCTACATTATATCAAACATTTAAAAGATATTCTTCTGATGAAGAAGAAATAGAACAAATGATAAAATATTATAGAGAATTTAATGTAGCTAATCATGATTCTATAGTTAAACCAATGCCTAATGCTAAAGAAGTATTAGCTAGATTACATTCAAAAAAATATAATATCGCAGTTGTATCATCAAAGAAAAATGATTTAGTAATTCGTGGACTAGAAGTATGTGGATTATATAAATATGTTGATGTTATAGTTGGTGCAGATGATGTTAAAAATCATAAGCCAGCACCAGATGCTATTTTACTTGCTTTAGATTTATTAAAAGAAAATAGTAATAAGATTAATAAAGAAATTGATTTAGAATTAGAAAAATATAATCCTTTTGTTAGATTCTTTAAAGGATTTGTATTAAACAAGAAAAGAAAAAAAGAAGTCGTTAAAGCATGCTATGTTGGTGATACTGTAAATGATATTACAGCTGCCAAAGCTGCAAATGTTAAGGCAATTGGATGCCTATATATTAGTCATCCTGAGGTGATGTTAAACGCACCTGTTGATAATGTTATATCAAGCCTTCCGGATTTAATGACAGTTTGTATGGAGTAGGTAATTATGAGCTTTGCGCTTGAGGTTAAAAATGATTTAATAAAAATTAATAATCAAAGCGTATTAAAGCTTGAAATAGAAGCAATGCTACGCTTTGCGGGTGAGGTTATTATTTCTAGACCATTTAGAATAGAATTTAATTCTAATAACCTAAGTATTGTTAGATATTTAATTACTATATTAAAAAAATATTATCAATTTGAATATGATATTGAATCAAGAAATATTTCAAGATTTGATAATCATACAACATATAAAGCAATCATAAAAGATGGTGCTGATTTGATTATTAAAGATTTAAATCTTATTGGTAGTGAATCAGAATATAAAAAAGATATGTTAAATGATGAAGCTAAGGTTATTTCTTATTTAAAAGGTGCCTTTTTAGCTAAAGGTACAGTAAATGATCCAGCTAAAAAAAATAGTCATTTAGAGATTGTTTCAATTGATAATGAAGAGATTTTATTTATTCAAAAATGCATGAATTATTTTGAAATAAACGCAAGAATTACTAAAAGAAAAAATTATTTAGTTTGTTATATAAAATCTCAAGAATCTATAGGTGATTTTCTATATAGAATTGGAGCTACAAGCTCAATGAATTATTATGAAAATACCATTATAACAAAAGAAATTGCAGCTTCTGCTAAAAGAAGTATTAATCTTGATATAGCTAATCAAGATAAAACAAATCATGCTGCAAAAGAACAATTAAAATATATTGAATATTTAACTTATAATTATCCTTTAGAAAAGCTTGATTCAAAACTTTTAATGGTAATGAAAGTTAGAAGTGAACATCCTGAGCATTCATTAACTCAGCTATTAGATATTATTCATGATGAATATGATCCTAATTTATCTAAATCAGGATTAAATCATAGACTTAGAAGGCTTAAGGAATTAGCTTTAGAATATAAAAATGGTTCTAAATAGAAAAAGAAAAAAATATAAAAAATATTATTATTGTTATAAACAATAATTTATGTTAAAATAATCGAGTAGATTAATTTTAGGAGATGAATTATTTTGGCACGTATTAAAAGAGTTTCAAACAAAGCAGTAGCACGCCAAAAAAGAGCTAATATTTGGAAAAGTAAAAAATTTTGGATTATCACAAGCTTAGCTATCATTTTAGTAGCTGCAGCTATTGTTATTCCAGTTGTTTTAGTTAATTTAAAGAGTAAGGATACAGTTCATGATTATTTTAAGGAATATCAAAGTGAAACTGTTAAATTCGAAAATGAAAGCTATGATGGTATCTTAAATTATATTAAAGATGACTATGTTAACCCTCAAAACAATAAGGATTTATCAGTAGATGATGCATTTGTATTTTTCTATACATCAACATCATTCCATCCTGTAGATGAAGAGCCTACATCAACTGATGATGAATATTCAAAAGAAGATGAAGCATTATTTGAAAATCTAGTTAAGCTTCAAACAGGAATTGATACTTATAATAAGAGTCATAATACAAACATTAAATTATTCATTGTTGACTGTAAATATAGCTTTAATATTTCAGTTAATACTGATAGTGTATTCGGTTCATTATTTTCAGAATCAGAACCAGGCGTTGGTCTAGTTTATGTTAAAGATGGTGAATATTATGAATATTATGATAACAGCGATGGAAAAATAGCTGATAAGCCAAGTAAGATTTATTTATCAAGTAATACAACAGATACTAATGGTACAGCACAATCTTATATTAAATCAACATTAGTAAACAATATTTTATATTATTTAAGTAATCTTTATGAAGCATAATTTAAGGCCTGTTTATCAGGCCTTTATTTTTTAGGGAGTTTTTAAAATGGAATTAAATCAAGATATTATTTTAAATTTAAAAAATGAGTTAAATATTAGTGAAGCTCAAATCAAAGCTGTTTTAGATATGTTAAATGAAGATAAAACAGTTGCCTTCATTGCACGTTATAGAAAAGAAGCTACAGGTGGACTTGATGAAGAACAAATAAGAGTTATTTGGGATGAATATAATTATGGCGTAAATTTGGCTAAGAAAAAGGACGATGTCATTAGATTGATTGATGAAAAGGGACTTTTAACAGATGAGCTAAAAAGCCAAATTTTAGCGGCAAATAAGCTTATTGAAGTTGAAGATTTATATCGTCCATTCAAGGAAAAGAAGAAAACAAAGGCTACAGAAGCTATTGCCTTAGGATTAGAAGGATTAGCTGATATAATGATGTCTTTACCAAAAGAAAACGATAAAGCATTTTATGTTAATCCTTATTTAAATGATAAGGTTACAACTTTAGAATTTGCGATAGAACAAGCTAAATATATTATTGCTGAAAAGATTAGTGATAATGCTTTATATAGAGGCTATATTAGAGATAATGCTTTAAAATATGGAACAATTGAAACTAAGAAAAAGAAAAATGATTTAGACTTAGAAGAAAAGTATAAGAATTATTATGAATATAGTGAAAGAATTTCTTATATTAAGCCACATAGATTATTAGCTATAAATAGAGCTGAAGATGAAAATGTAATTAGTGTTAATGTTATTTTAGATCCTATTCACGACATTAATTATTTAAAGGCATATGTTACTAAAAATGAAGACTCAGTATTTAAAGATGACTTAGATGATGCTATTAACGATTCATATAAAAGATTAATAGCTCCAGCTATTTCAAGAGAAATTAGAGCTATTAAAAATGAAGAAGCTGAAGAACAAGCTATTCATATTTTCTCACTTAATTTAAAGAATTTATTAATGCAACCAGCCATGAAGGGCCATGTTGTATTAGGTGTAGATCCTGCGTTTAGAACAGGATGTAAGCTTGCAGTAATTTCACCTTCATCAAATGTTTTAGAAATTGGTGTAATTTACCCTAATGAAAAAACTAAGGGTGCTGAGGTTAATCCATTATTAATAGAAAAATCAAAACGTACTTTAGTAGATTTAATTACTAAATATAATGTTTCTATTATAGCTATTGGAAACGGAACTGCATCAAGAGAAACTGAAAGCTTTATTGCTGAAGTTATAAAAGAAAATAATTTAACTGCTAAATATGTAGTAGTAAGTGAAGCTGGTGCTTCAGTATATTCTGCAAGTGAACTTGCTATTGAAGAATTTCCTGATTTACATGTTGAACAAAGATCAGCAATTTCAATTGCTAGACGTATTCAAGACCCACTTGCTGAATTAGTTAAGATTGATCCTAAATCTATAGGTGTAGGTCAATATCAACATGATGTAGCTCAAAATAAGTTAAATAAATCATTAGATGATGTTGTTTTTGATGCTGTTAATAATGTAGGTGTAAATTTAAATACTGCATCTATTTCATTACTTTCTTATGTTTCTGGTTTAAATAAATCTATATCTAAAAATATTATTAAATATAGAGAAGAAAATGGTTCATTTAAATCTAGAGAAGAATTAAAGAAAGTATCTAAACTAGGACCTAAGGCATATGAACAATGTGTTGGTTTTATTAGAATTATTGATGGTAAAAATAAATTAGATATGACTCCTATTCATCCAGAATCTTATGATAAGGCATTAAAATTATTAGATTTATTAGGATGTAGCCAAGATGATTTAGGTAGCGATAAGATTAAAGAAGCTATTGATAAATTAGATAAATCATCTGCTAAAGAAAAGCTAGCAATTGATGAATATACATTTAATGATATCTTAGATGCCTTTAAATCACCTCTTAGAGATGTAAGAGATACATATGATGGTTTAAAACTTAGAAGTGATATTATGCACTTTGAAGATATTAAAATTGGCGATGAGCTTGATGGTGTTGTAAGAAATGTTACTGATTTTGGTTGTTTCGTTGATTGTGGTGTAAAATATGATGGCTTATTACATGTATCTAAGATGAGCTTAAAGAAGATTAATCACCCATCAGATATGTTATCAGTTGGTGATAATATTCATGTATATGTAATAGGAATTGATTATGATAAGCATAGATTAGAATTATCATTAATTAAGGATATAGAAGTATTAGATGAAAAACAAAAAGAATTTAAAGCTAATATAAATTCTAGACGTGATGTTAAGCATTTCGTTGATTATAAGGTTGGAGATGAGCTTGATGGTGTTGTTAAGCAAATTGAGCCTTATGGTGCATTTATTGATTTAGGATTTAAGCCTTATGGTTTACTTCATATTTCTAAGATGAGTATAAAAAGAATTAAAGATCCTAATGAATTATTACATTTAGATGATAAGGTTCATGTTTATATTATAGATATAGATTATGAAGCTAAGAAGATGAGTTTATCTTTAGTTAAAGATATAAGTCAAATCGAAAAAGAAAAGACTTTAGCTGATTTAAATATTGGTGATGAAATAGTTGGTGAAGTTAAAAAGATAACTGATTATGGTATTTTTGTTGATTGTGGTGTTAAAACAAATGGCTTAGTACATATTTCTAAAATGTCAAACTTTAGATTAGAACATCCATCAAATATGGTATCAGTTGGAGATAAAGTAACAGTTTATGTTATAGGTATTGATTTAGATACAAAGAAGCTTTCTTTATCAATGATAAAATAATAAAAAGCGTTGGATTTATTTAGAATTCAACGCTTTTTTTCATAATTAATGTAAAAGAAAAGGGCTAAATTATTAGCCCTAATTTTTTTTATTTATCGTCTGGTCTTACCCAAGCAGTATCGCCTGGAACAACCCATGAAGCATATTCACTATCTTCACCATAGTTTGTAACTTGGTTAGCATAATAATTCTTATCTGCATTAATTTGAGCTGCTAAAGTAGCATCTGTAGTTTGAATATTAAGCTTATCTAATAATACCCAAGTTTGGAAGTTAGAAGAAGAATATTTTTCAATTACATCATCAAATAGTGTTTGTAATAATTGATAAATAGTTGAGTCTAATGAGTTAGAAGCACCATTTTTCTTTTCACCATAGTAGATGAATAATTGGTTAACATTAGCTTCAGTAGCATTTTCATTATAGCTTGATAATGTTACATAATAATCTACATCATCATCTTCAGTATCTTTATCATTTTCTTCAGTATAAACTAATACTTGAATATTAGCTTGTGAAGAAGATGTATCTTCCTTTGATGTGTATTTTAATGAGTTAGCTGAATCAAAGCTGTTTAATACTAATAGGTGGTAACCATATTGTGTTAAACATAATGTATCAACTGTAATAGAAGAAGCATCTGATTCATCACTTAGTGCACCTGTAGTAGGTGTGAAGAATTGACCATTGTCAACCTTATTATAACTATCACTTACAGCCTTTGCAAACATATCTTTGATATAATCTTGGAATTCTTTTACAAAGTTAGTAACTGTTGATTGAGTGATACTAGAAGAAGATGCTAATTGTTCAGCAGTTAATGAGAAATGGAAATCAGATTTATAATCATCCCAAGTCTTAGTTGAATCAGATAATAATTTATTTCCTTGGTTATATTCATCAACAATATATTTTAATACATTATATAATGTGTTATCACTATATGCTTTATAAATAGCTTCTTTATAAATAGCTTGAGCTAATTCGTTAACTGCATTATTGAATGCTACAGTTTGATCAGGATGATTCTTTAAGAATTCTCTTGGATCATCAGGAGTTCCATCAGCATCAAAATCGATCTTAATTAAAATATGATCTACATTTATACTAAAGATTTCATTATATTTAGGATTTCCAGCTGCAAGTAATTTTTCCATTGTAGCTTTTGCTGAATCACTTAATACATAAGCTGATTCTTCACCTTCAGCTGCCCATTCTTTAAATAATGATTTAGCTTTATATGTAGATAGAAGTGAATTAGCATTGATTGAATACTTTAATACATCATCTTTATTATCATAACCATAAGTTCCAACTAAGAAGTTTTCTAAGCCGATTTCAGCTGGATAAGTTGAATTATTATTTGAATTAAATGTGTTGATTGCATCATTTAATGTATCAGTATTAGCTTTAATTTCATCTGATGTTAAATAATCATTTAAATATTTATAAGCATATTCTAATTGGAAATAATTATTAATGATATCAGCACCATATTCTAATGAAGCATCATGATAGAAGTCTTCAACAGTATAATAATCATCACCAAATTTGAAGATGTAATTCTTACCAATATTTGTATTAGTTCTATCGATTAAATCATAATAATCAGTATAAGAAGTGTTAAAGCTTAATTCAAATAATGGATCATAAATTTGAATGTTTTTGTTAGCATTTAATTCTTTAACAACATTTCTAAATGCGATTGAATTATATCCAGTAGCATTAGTAGAAATAACGTTATTCTTAACCTTAGTTAGAATTTCGCTATATTTATGACCTTCAGCACATAAAGTATCTTTGTTTTCATCTTTATATAGGTCATCCCATTTTAATTGTTCGTTAGTACCAGTTAAATCATAGATAGTTTCTAATCTATAAGCTAAGTAGTATTTACCATTTATATTTCTTGGCTCAACTAGATACTCGCCATCTTCTAAAGTGTCAGTAACAAGTGTTTTAGCATCACTTGATAAGTTTGATAATTCGTTTTCGCTCTTTGAAACTGTAAATGTGAATTCATCAGAAGTTTCATATGCATTGTTGTTTTTATTAGCATAGAAGTCAACGCCATTATCTTTTAATGCATTATAGTAAGTATTATATAAACTTACATAAGACTCTAATGCATTATTTTCATTAATTGTAATACCACTAGTATATTGAATAGCTTCTCTTCTAGAATTAAATGCAATAACGATAGCCTTATATGTACCATAAGTCATGTATGTAGATTCATAATTTGTTTTTAAAGTAGATTCTTTAAATACATAATAATTATTTTTAGTTAATGTATCTGCATTATCGTCATCATCTTCATCTAGATATTCAACATCAGCTATTGTCCATAACTTTTTAGCTGAATATAAATAACCAGCTTGAGTTAAAAGAGTTTGTTCATATAATTGTTCAGGGAAATCAGTTAAATCAAATTCTAAATCATCAGTTGTTGTATCAACAGCTAGTTGAGTATCTGTAACTGTAATACCCTTCTTTAATGAAGCTTCTTTATATTTTTCAATATAAGTTTCAATATCATCTGCTTCATAAGCTAAATATGCATCAGAAGAAGCAGTAGAATATACTGCGTTAGCTAAAGCATTATTAACTGTTTTAGTATATTCATCTTTTAATTCGTTAAATCTTTCTTCAGTGATTTTTTCACCATCGAAAGATAAAGTTTTTAATTCATCGTCAGTAAAATCAGTATAATTCTTTGTAAGGATATTTTTGATAGCAGTATATTCTTTAGCATATAAAAGCTTATTCATCTTTTTAGTTACTAAAGAATATCCTTTGCTTCTTAATTGATTGTAGTAAGTATCTAATGTTAATTTGTAATCACCGCTTGTTGCGACTGTAGAATTTTTATCTAAAGAACCATAAGGTACAGTTGAATTTCTACCGCTTGAGCAAGAAGCAAGTGTAAATGCTGATGTAGCAATTAAGCCACAGGCTAAGACACCTTTAATAATTTTCTTCTTCATTATTATTCAGCCTCCTTTAATGATTCAATTTTAGTCCACCAATCTTCATAACTATTAGATGTACCAGTTGTATCACCGTATAAATCAATATAGTTATCAGCGGCATTTTTCAAGATTTCAATAATGTTTTCTAATCTTGTTAATTTTTCTGCATCAGTAAATTCAATAGCTCCTGAATTCTTAGTAATATAATTCTTAAGAATAATTAATTGAGTTTCAGTTCCAGTAAATCTTGTTAATACAGGACTTAAGAAATTAGTTAAAGCTGTTGAAATAGTAGATGGAGATAAATTAGATGTAGAAGAAGTAACATATTCTAAAATATATAATTTAATTTGATTTAAAGATAATTTCTTTTCATCATTATAAACATCAGAAATAGTTACATATTCATTATTATATTTAACTTTAATGTTATTTAATAAGTTATCATCATAATCATCAGCACTGAATTCAGCAGAAGCCTTAACTTCAGCAGAAGTAACTAATAATAAGTTATAACCATCATTTGATTCAATAATAATATCACTATCGCTAGCTAATGCTTCAACACCAAATGGTTCAATATATTGAGTTGGAGTTGATTCATTTATGAAATATTGATATGCATCAGAAGTATAATCGAATAATCTTTGTTTAATATTGAAGTCTTTATCTGTAGTTGAGTTTGTTACAGAAATTTCTTCAGTCTTAACTTTAAGACCAATCATTCTAAATTTAGCCCATTTATTTTCAGCTAAAATTGGGTTAGAGTCAAATACAACTCTAGCTGAAGAATTGATTTCATCAACTAGGCTAGTAAGCTTTGTTGAGTGATCATCAGTAGAAGCTGAAATTTGATTATTGATTAGATAAATTAAATATTTAGCGATTTGACTATAAGTAGCTTCGCTTTCATCTGAAGTAATAACCTCATCACCATTTAAATCAATTGGTGTATTTGGTTTTAAATCTTTCCATGTTTCAATATCATCTGCTTTATCATCGTCATCCTTATCGAAATAAACGACTAATCTAGTTCCAGATAATGAGAAGTAATTGTCATATAATTGATCAGCATAATATTTGAAGATGTTATCTAATAATGTATCACTATTATAATTAACTAATAATTTAACAGAAGCATCTTGAACTCTATAGTATTCATCAACAATCTTTTGGATATCAGCTGTATGGAAATATAACATTAAGAAATTATATTTACCTAATGAAGAAGAATAACCAGATGATGATAAACCATCATTTGAGAAGTTATATAATAATACTTCAATAGTTTCTTCATATTTCTTTTGATTCTTCTTAGTTTCAGTATAAGCATCAGTTTGCATTATTAATCTTTTTGAAATAATATTTGAAACTGTTGTAACACCAGAAAGAGTTTCTAAGTAGTTATAAACACCAAATGAATTAGTAGTACCAGGAATTAAAATGGAATTAGCATCATTGTTATCTGCTAAAATATTTAAATTCCAAGTCTTATCATTATATTTAATAGTAGCTAATACATTTGAATTTGGAGCACTACCATAAGTCTTTGAGTAGTTACTATTGCTTGCTAAATAAGAAATTTCACAAGCTTCGTTATAAATCTTAACTTTTACATCATCATTAATTGCATCAGATAATTTAGTAGAAATAGAATCACTAGTTAATTCATCTCTAGTCAATAATTCATGGATATTAGAATAAATAGAAGTATTGTCTTCATTTTTAATTAATTCCATGATTTCATCATCAGTTAAACCATCGTATGCATAATCGCTTGGCTTTTCATCATCAAATTTATAAACAACATAATAGCTAGAATTATAATTTTGAGTAGATGTAGAATAATTTGTACCATCAAGCTCTAATGTATCATATACATATGTTTTGAATGAAGATGAAATATCATTGATTTCATCAGGTGTATATGTAACAAGCTTTTCACTAGATGCTGCATCCATAGCAAGTAATTCTTCAATTGTTTCATTATTGATTTCCTCACTTGAGTTATTTAGGATTTCAGCTGTAACCTTACGTAAGTCATTTAATTCAATCATTGGACTTGTTGTAATAGGTGATGGTAAAGCATCTCTATATCCAGCATAAATGTAATTATAAATTGCAATATAAATATTTAAAATTGCATATGAATAGTTTTCAGAAACTTTAATCCAGTCATTTCTAACAACTGTAGAAGTTACATCATCATAATAATCGATGTATTCAGAATATGTCATATCTTCACATCCGAAATCACCAGCATTATTACAGAAATATAATTTATTGTTGTTATATTTTAAACCGAATGCTCTTAAAGTATTGCTGTATTCTGATTCTGTTGAGAATCTTACCATAACTAAATTTACATCAAAGTTATTAGTGTATTCTGATTTGAATTTTGAAACGAATGAAGAAGTAGCAAAATAACCTTCATTTGAATCATCACTATCTGTGTCTTCAGCATCAGCATCAGCTATAGTTTCACTAATAGCATCTAAAGCAAATAATTCTTTTGCATATAAAGGATAATAAATATAACTTAATTCTTTAGCTAAATCTAAGAATGTATTATTTTCCTCTGTAGCATTTGAAATTCTTTGGATGTCTAATGTAAAATTATACTTTTGATATAATTCATCAACATACTTTTGTTCTAAGACAAGTTTATCAGTCTTAGTCAAAGAATCAAGGTTGCTCCAATAACTGTCATTGCTATAGTTGTAGTTATAAATATCTTGAACAACATAATCTACGATTCTTTCTTTGTATGTCTTAACCTTAGAATTATAATCTTCCTCACTATCAAATAATTTCTTTTCATCTTCAGTTAAACCGCTGTAGTTGTCTTTTAAAACTAATCCGATTTCATTAATCTTTTCATTTAAAACGACATTTTCAATTTGTGTAGTTAATACACTAGATGAATTCCACTTTAGTTCATTCCAGATGTCACCAACAGTAACTGTTTGATTGCCTGATTTTGCATATACTTCATCAGCATTAAGCTTACCAGTTTGGTTGCCAGCTCCAGAACATGAACCAAGAGATATCATTAACACGCCTGTTAACGCAGCAGTCATTAAACGGCGTGACGTTTTCTTTTTATTCATTAAATCTTTTACTCCTTTACAAAAAATTAAACCATAGCACATACTATCATATCATTATTGATTTTAAAATGCAATAAAAAATGATTTTTTTAAAAGGCTCATTTTAAAAATTTTAAATGTAATTATATAATTACATATAACATTTGAGTTTTTATGCGTTTTAGCCTGATGATGAGAGCTATCAAAATGTAATAAAAAACGAGTGTTATTTTTCCTAAAATATATCTTTTTTGAAAAGAATATGCTAAAATTAAATGGTTTTAAGTGGTGGTATTATGAAAATAAATGTATTTTCGAGTGGATCAGCAGGCAATTGTACTTTGATTAGCTCGGGTGAAGAAAATATTTTAATAGATGTTGGTATTACAAAAAAACAAATTGATGAAAATTTGAGCCAACATAGTTTAACTTTAAATGATATAAATGCGGTTTTAATTACTCATGAACATGTTGATCATATAAGAGCTTTTAACTCAATTATTAAATATGACAACATTAAAATTTATATTACAAAAGGTACGCTTGATTTTATCTTTGAAAGTAATAGAAATAAACCAAATATTTATAATTTAATGCAAGAAAGATTAAAGGATGGAAAAATCGTTATTTTAAATAGAGTAAAAGATAATATCTTTTATGAATCATTTTCCTTAATCAATTTAAAAATAGATGTTATACCTACATTTCACGATGCTAGAGAGTCTATAGGATTTGTTATAAATGAAGGATTAAAAAAACTAGTTTTTATAACAGATACAGGCTATGTTCATCAAGCATTATATGAAAATATTTCTAATGCTGAATGCTATATTTTAGAATCGAATCATGACCCTCAACTTGTAATGGCATCAAGTCGTCCATATTCTTTAAAAATGAGAATTTTATCTGAACATGGTCACATGTCAAATGAAGATTCTATGGTTACTTTAGCTCATGTTATGGGAGATAAAACAAAATATGTTATGCATGCTCATGTATCACAAGAATGTAATTTAGATTATATTATTGAAAAGACTAGAGAAAAGGTATTTTACGATTACGCACTTGATACATCAAATATAGAATTTGTTATTTTAAAACCATATCCAAATGATGAGGTAGAAATATGAAAATAACCATCTTAAGTGTAGGTAACATTAAAGAAAAATATTTAAAAGATGCAATACAAGAATATTCTAAAAGAATATCTAAGTATTCTAAAGTGGAATTTTTAAGTGTTTTAGATGAACAAATAAAAGATAATGCTAGTGAAAAAGAAATTGATTTAATTAAGAAAAAAGAAGGCGAAAAACTTATAAAAATTATGCCTTCTAATTCTTATAAAATAGCCTTAAATTTAAAAGGTGAAATGTTATCTAGCGAAGAGCTTGCAAGTAAGATGCTTGATGTATTTTCATACCATAATTCTAATATTTGTTTTGTTATTGGTGGGTCTTTAGGATTAGGCAGTAATGTATTAGAATTAATGGATTATCATTTATGCTTTTCAAAGATGACTTTTCCTCATCAACTTATGCAAGTTATTTTACTTGAACAAGTATATAGAGCATTTAAAATAAATAATAATGAAACATATCACAAATAATATTTGCAATTTTTATTATTTAGTGATAGTATAAATGTGCAAAAAAAATAAGACAGTTCGTTTGTACCATCCTGTCTATAAACAAAACCAGGGCTATTATAAAGCTTTTTTGATGGGACAAATTCGTCCCATTTTTTTATTAATAAAAGGAGGCAAAGTTATGTATTTTTTAGAAACAGAATCAGCATTTGATGCAGCACATTTTTTAACAAATTATGAAGGAAAATGTAAAAATATTCATGGTCATAGATGGAGAGTATTAGTCAAAATCAAGGGTGAGTTAACTGATGGAATGTTAGTTGATTTTGGTATTTTAAAAGCTGATGTTAAAGAATTATGTGATTATTTTGATCATAGCTTTATTGTTACAAAAGATTCATTAGAAAAGCCTCTTTTTGATATGCTTAATGAAAGATTTTTATTAAGAGTAGTAGATTTTAGAACAACTGCTGAAAATTTTAGTAAGTATTTTTATGATATCTTAAGTAAAAAATATGATGTTTTAAGCGTTAAGGTTTATGAAACACCAAATAATATGGCGGAATATAGTATATGAAAGTAATTGAAATGTTTTTATCTATAAATGGCGAAGGCTTAAAATCAGGAATGCTTGCGACATTTGTTAGATTTGCAAATTGTAATTTAAGATGTCCTTATTGTGACACTAAATATTCATATGAAAATCCAAAATATGAAGAATTAAGTATTGATGAAATAGTTAAAAGAATAGATGGCTATAAAGCTAAATATGTTACTTTAACTGGTGGAGAACCTTTAATTCAAGATGGTATTTTAGATTTGATTAATATTTTATCTAAAAAAGGATATAGAATTGAGCTTGAAACAAATGGTTCAATTGATATTTCTAAATATGTTGGTATTAAAGGTGTATGTTTTACACTTGATTATAAAGGTCCATCTTCACTTATGGAACATAAAATGAATTTAGATAATTATAAATATTTAACTAAAAATGATGTTGTTAAATTTGTCTGTGGTGATAATTTAGATTTAATAAAGGCAAAAGAAATTATCACTAAATATAATTTAGAAGAAATAACAAATCCATTTTTATCACCTATTTATGGTGAAATAAATTTAGAAGATATGGTTAATTTTATGAAAGATAATAATTTAAGTGGTACTAGATTACAACTTCAAATTCATAAAATTATCTGGGATAAAGATAAAAGAGGTGTTTAAGATGATAGATGAAAAGAGATTAGAAAATGCCTTTAGAGAAATCATTTTAGCTTTAGGTGATGACCCTAAAAGAGAAGGCTTAGTTGATACTCCAAAACGTGCTGCATCTATGTATGTAGAAATGTTTGAAGGTATGAATTATACAAATGATGAAATAGTTGAAATGTTTAATAAAAAATTTGATGGAGATTATTTGACAGATTCAAAAAATATCGTTGTAATGAAGGGAATAGATATTTTTTCACACTGTGAACATCATTTAGCGTTAATGTATGATATGACTGTAGATATTGCATATATTCCAAATGGTAAGGTTATAGG
>AUXO015141200.1_pt1 | contig 15113 bp, 27 predicted proteins | sample 768731 | NCBI WGS metagenome assembly AUXO01 (sample SAMN02715735, study PRJNA202380) | gut metagenome | biome: sheep rumen | host: Ovis aries | place: New Zealand: Palmerston North
AAAAAAATTAAACCTAAATATTGGATGAATAAAAATGACAATTAAAATAGGAGGCTATATAAATGGCTAGTATTTTAGATCGTTATGGTATTAAAGAGGTTGCTGACGTTACATTTTATACTATTAATAAAACAACCGGTCAGCCTGATAAGCCTGTTTTATATCTTGATACATTAAAAGTTTCCACTATTGAACAGACAGCTGAAACTGTTGACGCTCGTGGTGGTAAAGGTAATCCGAAACTTGTTACTTGGGATTATGGCAAGGAAATTAATGTTACCATTGAAGATGCGCTTTTCTCTGCGAAGTCTATGGCTATCATGTTTGGTGATGGTACTGTTACTCAATCTGATGCTTCTGGTGTCACAGTGAGTCGTGCAGCTACAGTTCGTGCAACAACTACTGCACTTCCTGATTATATAACAGCTGATATTTACGATTCTACTGAAGGTAGTAAACGCGTTAAGCTTTATATGGGTAGTGAAACCAATGCGCCAGCTGGTTCTGTCAAATTTAACAATCAGATTACTTTGGTTGGTGTTTTTGATGAAACTGGTACCGAACTTAAGAATAGTGATGCATCTATTACTACTGCAGCAGCATGGCAGGCCGCAACAGCAGTTGCTGGTAATAAGTATGTTGTTAAGTATACTGTGAAAGCAGTTACTAAGACAATCTCTGTTGGTGCTGATACATTCCCAGGTACATATTATGTACAGGGCGATACTTATGCTCGTTCTGATGTTGATGGTTCTGACCAGTTCTTCCAGTTCATTATTCCAAAGGCGAAGATGACTTCCGAGAATACTATTACTCTCGAAGCAGAAGGCGATCCTGCGGTGTTCAATATGAACCTTACAGTTCTTCGTCCAGAAGATGGTGAAATGATGAAGCTTGTTCAGTATGACCTTGTTTCTAATTCATAATAGAATTAAAAAAATTTAAAGGTGGAGGAAGGAATTCTTCCACCTTTTATTTTTAAGGAGTAATATATGGCGGAAAATGAATTTGGAATTAAAGAATTGTATTCGGTAAAGCTAAAAACCACTTATCCTATAGAGATTGGTGGTATCTAGGTTGATGAGGGTGAAACAATAGCTTATTTTGATTCAATTTAGATTTCTGGTTTTAATGAGAGTAAATCATATATTACTGCGCACGGTGGTTATCATGATATTCCTCATGTCTGGTGGGAAGCGACTAAAGAAGTTAATTTTTTTATGGACCGGGGTATATTTTCTAAATTATAGTTTGCAATGATGAGTAATTCTAAATTATATTCTATTTCCCCAAATGAGAGTATTATTGTACCAGTGCGCGAGACTGTTGAATCTGATGAAAATGGATATTTTTATTCTTCACAGGTTCCATGTGGTACGTTTTATGTTTATGATGCGGCAACCGGCGCGAAAGTAATATATTAGAATATAGAACAAAAAAAATATCAAATTGAAAATGTATATAAAGAGTTGGTATTAGATTATGAATATGAATACCAAAATGGAGGAAGCTTAATATCAGTTGGGCAAAGATTGTTCAAAGGATTTTTAAGACTTGAAGGAAGAACAAAGATTAAGGATGACGTTACAGGTCATACTCATACCGGAATTATAATAATTCCGAAACTAAAGTTAATGTCTAACTTATCTATTCGTTTGGGAGAAAATGCGAACCCAGTAGTTGGGCGATTTTAGGCTAAAGCTTTACCTGATGGTAGTACAACTGACCAAAAGGTAATGGAGATGTACTTCCTTAATGACGATATAGATAGTGATATGTAATATAAGTTGGCATTAACTTAAAGTTAATGTCAATTTTTTTATTGAGGTGAAAATATGGGATTTAAAGAAAATGTAAGTGTTACTCTTGATATTAGTGCTAATATAGCACAAGTACGTAGTGCTGCAAATGAACTATAGAATATTTTGAGTAAATCTAATTTTAGTTCTGGTTTTTCTAGTAAAATTACTGGGATGGTCAGTCAATTAAATGATGCTTTATCTCAATTAGAAACGAGGGGCTCAAAGGCAATAACTGGTTTAGGTGATGTTAAGGGTGTCGAAACTTCTATTGGTAAAGTTAGTACTATAATTAGAAATATTGCTGTAGAATTAGATCGTGCCGGTGCAAGTGGTTCTAAAGGTTTATTAGCCATGATTAATGGAATGGATAGTAAATTAGAATAGGCTAATTCGGCTCAGAGACAATATACTAAATCCATTCAAGAAACTCAGGCAGAAGCAGATAAATTAGCTAAGTCCTTAGATAAAGTTCAGAAAGCATAGACTGAAGCAGAAAGAAAAAGTGATGAAGCTTTAGCTCGTTCTAATGCGGCTAAAGCTAAAGTATAGGCTGCAGAATAGACTAAAGCAAATTTAAGAAGTTCATCTGGTAGAACTGCTGACTCATTAGATTCTGAAATTGAAGCAAAAATGGCTAGAATAAAGCAATTATAGGCTTTAATGTCAGATGTTGCTGGTGGCGGGAAAAAATTAAGATTATTTGAAACAGATAAAAGTAGTTTTTCTGAAGATTAGGTTAAACAAATAACCGAATATTAGAATATAGTAAGTTCATTAACTGGAGAAGTAGGAAGATTAAAGTAGGAATAGAGTGCTCTTAATGAAGAAATAGCAAAACAAGATGAAATAATTAAAAAAGCTAAATCTGAATAGACTAAAGCAGATACTGATTAGCAAAAAAGTATAGAAGATTATGCTAAATAGACTGCGGCGATACAAACTGTTTAGGATTAGATTAAATAGCTTAATCAAACAGCTAAAGATACTGCGGCCTTTGATGAATATAAGCAAAAATTAAGTGAAATTTTTGGTAATGAAACATTAAAAAATGCTACTAGTATTGATGAACTAAATACTGCTTTGGAAAGACTTAAAGAAGGCAGTATTAGAATGACTGCTGATCAATTATAGAAGTTATTATCTATTTCTTCTGGTATGGGCACACCATTAAAAGAAATGGGAGAAAAAGCTCGCCAAGCAGGAGATGGATTTAAATAGATGAGTGATAAAGCATAGGACTTAGATATGCTTACTTATCGTCTTAAATATTTCTTTTCTATGGTTGGTGGTTTCTAGTTATTTAGAAGAGCAATTCGTTCTGGTATTGAAACAATTAAAGAATTAGATGCTGCAATGACTCAAACAGCAGTTGTTTCTACAAAAACCGTTGGTTAGATGTGGAAAACATTGCCTGAATATACTCAAAAAGCTAAAACTTTAGCAGCATCTATTAAAGATGTATATAGCGCACAAACTCTTTATGTACAATAGGGTTTGGATATGGATTCTGCGCTTGGGCTTGGTATTGAAACATTAAAGATGGCACGCGTAGCTGGTATTGAAGCTGCTGCTGCTACTGACTCTATGACTGCTGCACTTCGTGGTTTCAAAATGGAACTTAACGAAACTAGCGCGGTTCGTATTAATGATGTTTATTCAAAATTAGCACAAAATTCTGCTTCTAACGTACAAGAATTATCTACTGCTATGAGTAAGGTGGCCTCATTAGCTAATAGTGCTAATATGTCATTTGAAAATACAGCTGGTTTCTTAGCGAAAATTATTGAAAGTACGCGCGAAGGTGCTGAAACTGCTGGTACTGCTTTAAAAACAGTTATTGCTCGTTTTACAGAAGTTAAAACACTTTATAATTAGGGTGAATTATTAGGTACTGATGAAGAAGGACAAGAAGTTGATGTAAATAAACTTTCTAAAGCACTTCGTACCGCCGGTATTAATATGAATGAATATTTTACTGGCGCGAAAGGTCTTGATGAAATTTTTATAGAATTAGGTAAGAAATGGGAAAGTCTTACTACAATTCAATAGAGATATATTGCTACGTAGGCCGCAGGTAGTCGTCAGCAGTCACGTTTCTTAGCATTAATGCAAGATTTTAATCGTACTACTGAATTAACACAAATGGCTTATAATGCAGCGGGTTCTGGTCAAGAATAGTTTGAAAAAACACTTGATTCATTAGATGCTAAATTAACTAAATTAAAAACTGAATGGCAAAATTTTATAATGGGTATTGCTAATAGTGATTTAGTTAAGGGTTTTATTGATTTTGGTAGTAAATTATTAGAAACCATTAATAATGTAATTGATAAATTATCTGGTGGTAATGGATTAGCTAAATCTATATTAAGTGTTGCTGCAGCTTTTGGCGTTTTCAAAATGGGCGGTATGGCTGTTCGAGGAATACTTAATAATGTTGGTGTGATTCTCGGTACTAGAGCTGCTGGATCAGCTGGAGTTGGTGCCGGATTAGTTGGCATGAAATAGAATTTTTCTGCTTATCGTCAAATGGCGCATCCATTCGCTGGACTTGGTAAAAAAGGACAAGATCGAATATAGGATAAAGGTCTTGAATCATATGGAGAAAAAACTAGTGGGCGATATAATCGTGTTATGGCTCTTTAGGGTGTTTAGGATGCTGCAACTTATCGGGATGCCTTTGATAAAAAATCTGCTGAATTAGCTAAATTAAAAACCTCTGAGGGACGTGCAGCATGGATAAGAGATCCGGCAAATGAAAAGGCCATACGTGATGCAGGCGATGATGAAGCAGTTGCTTATAATAAAGCTGTATAGAATAAATAGCAAGAAGTAGATGCTGCAAAATAGGATTTAGATAATAGCGCTCAATAGTAGACTTAGACATTATCAGCATATGGTTCTGCTTTACAAGGAATTGGCATGGCTGCGGGCATTGCTGCTGGCGCGTTATATTTGCTTGCAAATAAAATGGATGATGGAACCGAAAAGGGCGAACGAAATGCAAAAATTGTAAAAGGTTTTGCTGCAGGTTTGACATTTTTATCTGTTTCTCTTATGCTAGTTGGTACTGCGGCGCAAATAATGGGTGCGATGGTTGCAGCTGGCGCGAAAGTGGCTAGTACAGCAATTAAATCTATACCTATTATTGGTTGGGCTTTAGCTGTTATTTCTGCTATTATTTCTGTTATATCCATAATTAAAAAAGTAAACGAAGAAAAGCCACCAGAAGAAGTTTGGAAAGAATTTGAAGCAAGTTGTGAAAAAGCCGCTGAAGGTGCAAAAAAAGTATTAGATAATTATAAGGATGTCTTAAATTAGATAAAAGATATTGATACACAATAGAGTGGTTTGAAAGAATTAATAATTGGGACAGAAGAATGGGATACTGCTGTTAAAAAATTAAATGATTCAATTCTTACTTTAATAAAATCTTATCCAGCTCTTGCTGATGCTGTAAAATGGGTTAATGATCATTGGGAACTTAATATGGCTTCTGAAGCTTATTAGAATTGGGCAAAAGAGAGTAAGAGAAATGCAGCTAATGCTGAAGTAGCAGAAACGGCAGCGACTCATGGAAAGGCAAGAGAACAAGCTAAGTATGATATTGAAAGTTTTCAAAATGAAGATAGATTTGCTGGTTATAAAGAAGATACTGGTTTCTTTTCTACTACTTGGAGTCGGCCAGATTGGATTAATAGTCAAGGAAAAATTGAATTTAAGCCACAAAAAACTGGGACTGTAACAACTCATAATAGTAATCGTACAGCACAACAAGATTGGGTAAAATAGATAAATGACAGAAATGATGAGCTTTATGGCAAAATGTATGTTTCTAATGGTAGAGGATCATGGTCAAAATAGGAAGCATATGCTTGGGATTCTTTAGCAAAGTTATTAGGAGATTAGTACGTTTTTGATAGTGAATATAGTGCAAGACGGAGACCAGATGCTGGAAGCAAAAATGTAAATATAGATTAGTTAGTTTAGGAAGCAATTTTTGATAAATTTGGACTTACTAAAAAAGATTTAATTACAATGTATGGCAATTTGGCTGAACCTTTAGCAAATGCTATCAATAGTGGTTATGTATCCAATCTTGGCTCTTTATATAATTTTTATAAAGACATGAATGAAAATGGTATTTTTTTTGGTGAGGGGGATTCACGAAATCAAAAAGCTTTTGACTATTTTACTCATCTTATTAAAGATGATAATGGTAATTGGAGAGATAACGTTCCAATTGATGAATTTTTGTCAAAATTTTCTGGATATACTAATGCGGTTGAAGCAGTATAGGGATCTTCATTAAAATTATTAACTACGGTAATAGAAGATTCTAATAATTTAGATAAAACGCTTACTAATGCATATTTAGCTTATGGTAAATCGAAATTTTTGGATAAATATTTGGCTATTGATGAAAATGAATTAGAAAAATATGAACAAGAAGTTAACCCACGTACTGGGGAAACCTATGCTTCAGAATTTAAAATAGCTTCTAATGTTCCAGTAGCAGATAGAGGAAAATCTTTATCAGAATTGGAATTGAAAGGCGCTTTTAAAGAGTATATGCGTTATTAGCTTGCAGCAGATAATATATTTTCTGATGAAGAATTTAAAGAATGGAATAATAATTTAGAATCTATCAATAAAAAGATTGGTGGCGGACTTGATTCAATTTTTAGTAAAGATGTAAAGAATTTAACTATTGAATAGATTAGTTCTATAAAAAGCTTGGAACCTAAGGACGTAAAATGGATTCTTGAATAGAGTGGTCTTGATGTGTCGGAAGATGGCGAAAATTCGATATTTAAATCATACGATAAAATGTTTACAGGATTAGAAGATTATAAAGATCAAATTGAAGGAATAGCCACTACATGGAAAGAAGTTGAAACAATAATTACTGGTTATAATCGAGCCGAGGCAGTTGGAATTGGTAATGGTGCTATTTTTTTAGATAATATTGAAACATTATATGATATGATAAACAAAATATCAAATACAAAAGATTTAGAAAAAGCAAGAAATATTATAAATTCTATAGATTGGACTAATACTGATTCAATAAATAAAGCGATGCGTGAATTACGTGAATTAGGTATTGAAATAAATTCAAGTTTAGTAGATGGATTAGTTGAAGCTACTGGTGCAATTTCAAAATTTAATGAGAAAACATTACAAGAAAAAATTGAATAGCTGGAAACTGCTCGTAGTGCAGGAAATAAAATAAAAGAAGGAAAGACCAGTTTTTCTGATAAAGAATATTAGGCATTAAAACAAACAGCTGGTGATAAATATAGTGAAGATGGTAGAAATTGGGCCAAAGATTGGATTTAGATTGGCTTAGATGAATGGGTTTATATTGGTAATGAAACAAATGCTTTATTAAGTAGCATCGATGCTAGTGTTGCTGCATTATTAAAAGACAGTATTGATGAAAGAACTGAATAGGTACAGCGTGGTTTAGAAATTGATAAAATACTTAATTCAGAGAAAAAATCAGAACCGAAAACTAAAGAGCCAAAAGCCGAAGAACCAAAAACCGAAGAATCGAAAACCGAAGAATCGAAAACCAATGGAACAAAAAATACAACCACTGGTGGTGGCGGTATGTCCTATGGTACTGGCGGCGGTGGCGGTAGATTTGGTCTTAATTTTGGAATGTATAACTATCCAGGCCGTATTGGTATTGGAACAACGGCATTATTAAATGCAATTTAGGGTGCAAATGTAGGAGCTTCTGGTACAGAAGAATCTAGTTCTAATGATGAGCCAAAATATGAATATAAATATAAAGATAAAGATAATCCAGATCAAATGAAAACTACAACGGATCCTAAAGAATTTATTCGTATGCTTACTGCAGAAGGAGCTGTAGCTGAAGATTTTGATACAGAATCATTAAAATAGTTAGCCAGTATTTTAAAACTTGAGATAACAGGTAAAGATAATAATCAAATTTTTGAAGCTTTACGATTAGATGTAGAAAAATGGACAAATTTAGAATCTAATTAGGCAGCTTTAGCACAAGAAGAAAGATTATTATCTGTCATGATGGCTCAAAATTCTTCCAATCAATAGCTTTTAGGACAAGCGAATACTTATAATAATGAAGAATAGACAGAACAAGAAAGAGTAACGGCTGCAGGAATATTACAAGGACGTATTCAATCTGAAGAAATTGAAGGTACGTATGATGTAATGAAAGAGCAAGGCTAGCAATGGGCTGAAGAACATGGATAGAAATTATTTGATAAGAATGATCCGCAAACATTAGAGCAAATGAATAATGGTTATAAAGCCTTAGCCTTAACTTCTAATGAAGCTGTAAAAAATATTGATAATTTAAATTCTGCATTAAGTGATAATTGGGATGCATTTAAAAAAGCTACAAAAGGGACTCCAGCTTATACTGCTGCATTAAATAAATTACTTCCAGCTCTTAAAAAAGTATTCGGTAATAAAGTAGATTCTAAATGGATTGAAGATCATAAAGATTTACTTGATAAATGGGCCAAAGGCGGCGAAGCAGCTGAAGAAGCATTAAGTGAACTTGCCGAAGAAGCAAGCGGAGAAGTGAAAAAAAAGCTTGAAAAACTTGACGAGGAAATATCTAAAACTACTGGTGAAACTTCTGATTTAGCGGGTCATATAGATCAATTAGATGGTTCTCAATTAGAAGTCGGCGCAACTGCTAATTTTGGTGATTTAAATAATTAGTTAATGATGACCGCGGCACAAGCTGAAGCTACTGCTGCTGCTTTAAATTCTATACCAGGTACCTCTGTTACATGGGTAAAAACTGGCGAAAAAACAATTAATGGTGTAACAACAGAACTTGGTTATTTTCAAATTACAAGAAATGGCGCGGCTGGTTCAACCCCTCCAAAAGGTGGTGGCGGTGGCGGTGGCGGAAAAGAGTTTAAAAATGACTTTGACAAATATTATAATCAAGTTGAAGATATTAATGAACTTATACGCCTTCGTAACCTCCTTGAAACAGATTATAATCAACTTTTAGAAGCCGAAGGTACATCTGGTAAATAGATTTATGATAACTTAAAGAAACAGGTTGATTTACTTAAAAAGCGTCAAAAATTAACTGCTGATCTTGCTGAAAAACGTAAAGGACAAATTTTTGATCTTTTGAATGACGAAGAATATAAAGACGTAAAACAATATGCTTGGTGGAATGAAGAAGATCAAACTATTGAAATTGATTGGGATGCAATTAATAAGATAAAAGATTCTAAAACTGGCGATAAAGTTAAAGAACTTGTTCAAAAATTAGAAGATTTTCAATCTAAGTATGATGAACAAATTGAAGCACTTGAAGAAATTGAAGATGCGCTTGAAGATATTAGGAAACGCGGACGTGATGAATATATTTCATTAGAGGAACGCTTACGTGATGCTTTAATTGCTAAAATTCAAGAGCAAATAGATGAATTAAGCGCGACTAATGAAGCTATTGACACAGCTAATTCTAATTTAATGGATTCTATACAAAAAGCGCTTGATCAACAACGTCAAGAACGTGAAAATGCTAAAACTGAAGAAGAATTAGCAGATAAAGAATAGCGTCTTGCATATTTGCAGCAAGATAGTTCTGGTGCAAATCAAGTTGAAATCGAAAAATTACAAAAAGAATTAGATGAAGCGCGCGAAAATTATACTGATCAATTAATTGACCAAAAAATTAGTGAGCTTCAAGAACAAAATGACGAAGCTGCGCAACAACGTCAAGAACAAATTGATTTAATGCAACAGTCTCTTGATTGGCAAGAAAAGAATGGTGAATTTTGGGAACAAGCATATCAAATTCTTGAGCAAGGTATTGGTCCTGATGGTTCTTTACTTAAAGGTTCAGAACTTGAGCAGTTATTAAAATCTTCTGAAGGTTGGCAAGGACTTTCTGATGCAGCTAAAATGAAATGGCTTGAAGAACTTGAAACTTAGGTTGCACAAGCCGTAGGTTATTTATCATTGAATCGTCAGCTTGAAGATATTGGTACTAAGGCTGGTACAGAAATTACTTTTACTGATGCCAATGGAATAACTCGTACTGGTGTTGTTGATAAAGATGGCAATGTTGTAGTAACTGATGAAAATGGTAATAAAACTATATGGAAAGATATATTTTAGAATTATGATGGTTCATATCGTACGCTTGAAACTGAAGAATAGGCTATAACACTCGATGAACCTGCTACAGGTACTTAGTAGCCACAAACTGATGATTCAACTTAGTCAAAAAAAGAATATAGTTATCAAATAGTTCAATATAATTCAACAAAGCATGAAATTTAGAGAAAAGAAAAAGGTACTTCAACCTGGAAACATTTTTCTTATCAAAATCATGATACCACAACACCAGGAAGTACTTGTTCCAAGTGCGGATATACTATTCCAAAACGTAGCGGTGGCGGTGGCGGCGGCGGCGGAAAAAATGTTGTCGTTATGGCCTATGCTACTGGCGGTCTTAATACTGAAGCTGGACCAGCATGGCTGGATGGCACAAAGTCGCATCCAGAACTTGTACTCAACGCGCGCGATACAGAGAATTTCATTCAATTAAAAGATCATCTTGCGACATTGCGCTAGATGTCCGCTAATGGATTACTCGGCGCGGGTGGCGATAATTACTATGATATTGATGTTCATGTTGATTCGCTTGGAAGCGATTATGATGTTGATATGGCAATAGATCGTATCAAAGCGCGCATCTACCAAGATGGCGCGTATCGAAACGTAAATACATTAAATCGTTTGCGCTAAATAATTGAAGTGGGGTTGAATAAACCCCACTTTTTTAATAGAGTTAAAGGATTCAAAGAAATAGCGCTAAAGGAGGAATGACATATGGCTGTAAAAGGCGATTTTATATCTTTCACATATAATGGTGTTCATTCTACCGAATTGGGTATAGTTAGAGTTAGCTCATCAAATAGATATAATGATTAGTTAATTCCAACCTCCAAAGAAAAGACTAGTGAGTCTATTGGTATGAATGGCACTTATTTTTTTAAAACTTATTATACTTCACGCGAGATTATTTTAAATATTGCTTTTGATGAAGTTACTGAAGGTGAAATTCGTTTAATGCGTCAAATTTTTGGCGATCAAAAAGAGCATTAGTTAATATTTGATGATGAACCATATAAAGTTTATTATGCAAAAGTTAATGGATAGCCACAATTAAAATATATTTGTTTTGATGATTAGGAGAAAAATCCTGTCACGCGCGTCTATAAAGGTGAAGGAACTATTAATTTTATATGTTATGATCCTTTCGCGCATTGTTTAAGTGAATATAAAAATTATAATGATTGGGCAGTTGGTACTCCGTTATGGTATAAGTATAATAATAAAAATGAATGGAATTTAAGTGCGAAACTGAGTACTAATAATATGATTGGTAAATGGGATGAATATAATAAATATTTTTTATTATATAATCCTGGAGATATAGAAACTGATTATAAATTATATGTGCCAATTTCTTCTAATATTAGTGGTTTTACTATATATAACAGTTTAACTTCTGAAAGTTATTCCATTTAGTTAGATAGTGATAATTTTTAGAGATAGGGTACGGACACTCATATTTGTTTTAATTCAAAAACAAATATTATAGAAGGTTTTGAATTTAGTGAAACTAATGGATATTAGAAAACTAATAATATATATAATAAGTATTTAAAATCAACTATATGGCCCAAAATTCCTATTTCTTTAGATACAGATTGGAAACTCACTTTAGATAATTATATTGAAACTAATTAGAATGAAGATATAATAGCATTAAATACTTTTATTTTACCCGCTGGTAAAACTCATAAAGAATTTAATGTAATTGGAAATGTAGTTACTTCTATAATTTTAATTGATAAAAATACTAAAGAAGTAGTATTAGGTAATATTGAGGTTTTAAAAAATAAAGTTATAATCAACTTAGCTAACTCATATGCTAATGATATTCAAGTAAATATTAGTTCTGTGTTAAGGAGCCCAGGCTTACCATTTCTTGAATATGATTATTTGTATTCTTAATAAGGAGGAAGAAAAATGTCAATAAAGGGTGATTTTATATCTTTTACATATAATGGTATTCATTCTACTGAATTAGGTATAGTTCATGTATCTTCTTCTGATAGATATAATGATAATTTACTTCCTACTTTTAAAGATAAAACTATTGAAATACCTGGCGCGCATGGGACTTATTATTTTGGTAGTTATTATTCTAATAGAACAATAGATTTAAATGTTGCTTTTGACGAAGTTACAGAAGATGGAATACGTTTAATGCGTTAGATGTTTATTGATAAGAAACCTCATGAATTAATATTTGATGAAGAGCCATATAAAGTTTATTATGCTATAGCTAAAACACCAAATATTAGTTTTGTTCCTTTTTAGAATTATGATGATGAATTATTAGATGGTACGCCACGAATTTATAAAGGTGAGGGAACTTTTAATTTTATTTGTTGTGAACCATTTGCGCACTGCCCATGGAATAGAAAATATTTATATCCATAGTGGAATGCAGAGGCGCATGTACCAGCATGGTATAAATATGAAAATAAAGATGAATGGAATTTAAGCGCGCATTTATTATCTACTTGGAATGGTTTTGACAATCATACTGGTTTAGGACCATTAATTACTAGACTATATAATCCTGGAGATGTACCTACTGATTTTTAGCTTATAATTCCTTTTAATAGTTGTAAAAAAATACAATATATAAGACTTCACGAAGATAATATTGGTTATATTAAATAGCTTGAAATAAATTTTGATAATTTAAAAATAAAATCTTCTTATGGCAGTAACGAGTCTGTTCATGTATGTTTTGATTCTAAAACTGAATTGTTGCAAGAATGGATTAGAAATGATAGTATAGAAAACGAGCATGATTCATATAGAAATACTGGTAAAATTTATAATGAGGCTTTATAGTCTACTGAATGGTTTAAAATTCCAAACATGAATACCATTTGTATTGATAATTCTTGGCAACCAATTGAAGACTGGTATTTAGATATTATTTTAAAAGATGGTGAAAGTTGGAATGAACCTCGACCAACTTTGTGGTATGAATATTTATATTATTGAGGTGATTTAAATGGGAATAATTAAAAAACCTTATGAAATAAGTGTATGGGAAGATAAAATATAGTATGTTGGTACGAATGGCATAGTGTATGATAATATTTCTGATATGCCAGTCCCAGTTGATTATTAGTATTATACTGAAAAACGTTTGGCTACTATTGGATCAGATAAAATGACTTCTCAAACTCGTGTTATAAATTCAGTATTAACACGAAATATTAATGGCACAGAAACATTAAAATTTGATATATATTATCAATTTATAGATAATATTACTGGAGAAGAAACGCATAATCCATTAGTTGATTTATTAGTTAATGAACGTAAAATAAAATTATATTATGATGATGATGATCCAAATCATCCAGATCATTGGTATGATTTTATAATTAAAAAAGATGAAGAACGCGCGAGAGATAATAAATATAGTTTTACTTGTACAAGTCTCGCGGCGAACGAACTTGGTAAAACTGGTTTTAAAATTGAACTTGATACAGAACTTGAAAATAATATGGGTACTGTATAGGAGTTGGGCGAAAAAGTTTTAGAGGGTTCTGATTGGTAGCTTGCGGCGCAAGGATAGGCTACTCTTCAATAGACAATAAATGAGCCACTTTATAAAATTAAAATTAAATAGGATTTAACTGGAATTGCTTTTAATCCAAAAGTTCGTAAGACTAATGCGGATTTCAATGAATCATTAGCTGATAAGTACATATATGTATATTATACGCCTTACGCACAAAAAGAAACTGATTATTTTCAATTTATATATATAGAAGATGATGCAACAATTACTACACTTACTGATGGAATAACTCTTGTCTGTGATGATGAAAATGTATGGGATTTATATTTAACCAATGTAGAGTGGATAGACGATAAACCTAATTTTTAGGATGGTGAAGCTAGTGTTGCACAATATCGTGGCGATCGTTACGTTCGTAAACAAAAAACTACCTATGATTCTACATTAAAGAAAACTGTAAAAATTTATACAGATAATAACGATCCGGCGCGAACTGTTTATGGTTATTAGACTACAAGATATTATGATGTTAATTCTATATATAATTATATTCATAATTCTACTAATTTTGGTAGCACTTCTTATTGGACTGCTTTTTCTAATGGCGAAGTAAGTTCAACAATAGATAGAGTTATTTATCCTTCTGTCTAGGCCAATAATATAGAAGAAGAAAGAAAAAATTATTTATCAGTATATATTGGTAATGATGGTTATGAAAATATTGGCGGTTTACCTTCTGATTTTAATACTGGATATAGCAAATATTATTATAAAGTTGGAGATAATTATATTCAATGTACTTCTAGCGATACTGATAAAGCACCATATTATATAAAATAGCGTTCGCGCATTATGAATAATGGCATAGTTTATAATTATGCTAAAATTAATACTTTTGATAAAGGTGAATCTTATATTTTTAGAGTAAGAGTAAAAGGTTATGATAAAAATTAGGATAATTTGAGTGAATATTTAAATAGTGGTTCTAATTTTCCTTTTACATGCCAAGTAAGAAAATATATAAAGATTGATAAATATACTGAAGATGATTAGAGATATTTTAATTTTCTTGGTAGCAGTGCTTAGCCAGATTATGATTTAGTAAAAGATTTAACTCAAGAAGATTTTAATACTAATAAAACAAATTATTATGTATATAATAATAATGTTTTTACACAATGCACTAACGAAAGCGTTTTTGATATAAATACAAATTATTTTGTACTTAATGGTTATGCTTTAATAGTTGCCGATTGTGAAAGAGGCGCATCTTGGAATGATTTAAAAGAAAATTTAGGTATTTTCTTATTTAGAAGTTCTAATTATAATATTGGTGTTAATTATGACTCATATTTTATTGAAGATATTTAGTTATATAAAGCCATTCCTAGAGAAGAGGGTGGTTATTATAAAATAGGTGATGTACCAGAAGTAAAATTTGAAACTGTTAATCATTATTACTATCCAGATGAAAATGGTAGCTTTACAAATCCTGATGATTATACATATATTACAGATAATCAAATTACTTTAACTCCAGTTTATGGTAGCGGCGCGCAAGAATTTGAAAAAGTTCGTAGTTTAAGTAAAAAAGAATCTAATAGATTTAATTTATTACAAGAACTTTGTGAAACTTTTGAATGTTGGGTAAA
>AUXO011354195.1_pt1 | contig 15111 bp, 10 predicted proteins | sample 768731 | NCBI WGS metagenome assembly AUXO01 (sample SAMN02715735, study PRJNA202380) | gut metagenome | biome: sheep rumen | host: Ovis aries | place: New Zealand: Palmerston North
AATCTTTCATAATCCTTAACACTTAAGAATGCATCTATAACCTTTCTGTCTAAAAGACAATAGTCTCTTGCGCCACCACTCATCTTTTTATCTCCAGTAAGCTTTGCATAAACCTTATAGAATCCTAATGAGAAGATTTTGCCAAGCTTTGATTGACCGCTTCTGTCCTTTTGTCTTGCGAATATTAAGTTATATCCTTCGTTATGGGCTTCAATAAATTCAGGTAATAATCTTGGTGGGTCTTGTAAGTCAACATCCATTATAATTGCTGCATCACTATTAAGCTTTTTTGCAGCTTCAAGACCAGCATACATACCAGCCTCTTTACCGAAATTTCTTGAGAATCCTACATATTTAACTCTAGGGTCTTTTTTTGCAAGCTCCTTCATAATTTCAATTGAATTATCTTTTGAACCATCATTTACATAAATGATATTCCAATTATGTAAATCATCCATATATTTTGTTGCTTCATTATAGAAAGCTTCGATAGTCTCATGCTCGTTATAGCAAGGAACTATAAGTGATATTGTTTCCATTATCTAAAAATGCCTCTTTTCCTACGTTTATTAATCTCATATAAGATAATACCTTCTGAAACAAAGATATATAAAATTAAGCCTATGGCTGAAATCTTAAATCCAGTTTTATATCCAGCTGGTGAATAATATAGATTAATATCAACGTTATTGATACCTTTTGGTACAATGATTCCTAAGAATCCACCATCTATATCAATAGTTTCATATCCTAATTCATTATTAGTTATAATCCAGTCAGATGAATATGCATATGCAGTTTTAATTACTCTTGATGAATCTGCGTTTTCTACATCAAATTTTATATGCATATTTGAACCATCAAGTCTAAATTCTTTATTTTGATATTGGTTTTGTCTTTCAATAAATGAATTATAAATATCATAATCAAATCCATACACATTAACAGTAGAAGAAGAAAAAGCAGTTTCTCCTCTTATTACTAATTCTGTTGGCATCATATTATATGCATCATTATAAAACATATTATAGTGGAATGGACGTAATGATTTATCATAAGGATCTCTTAAATATGCATGGAAATCAACCATTCCGTTGGTTGCGGAATTGTAGAATGATAAATAAATTGCGTCACTATTAAATACTGTATTATATTTAGATATACTATTAGTTAAATCATAATAGAAATATCCATTTTTATATTCAGTTGATGAAATAACAAATTTATTATTTGTATATTTTGCATCTAAGTCAGAATATACAGAATAATAAGTTCTATTATTGATTCCTGCGTTACATAGCTTTTTAATAGTATCCATATAACGAATAGAATCTTTTTTTAATTCAACAACCTTAGTATCATTTTTTAATGTATGATTAGTCTCATCATATGCTTCTAAGATTTTATTTAAATTCTTAGGAAGCTCTAAATCAAATGCTTCATCAGGAACTTTTACATAACCGTATTCTAATAAACTAACATCTCTTAAGAAATCATCTCCACCAATAACACTGCTTGATTGGAACATTAAATCATCATAAACAATAAATGGTGTTGTTTCCTTTAATACATAATAATTATATTGAGTATTAGTTGGGTCTTTATATAATGTATATAACTCAGGAGATAATTTTAATTCTGTAATATCTGGTTGAGTAATAACATATTTAGTGTTAAACATTGCACCACTTAATATTGTATATCCATGTAGACTACGTCTTGTCCACGCAGTAGAAGTTTGTTTATGAATATCTGCAAAATAACCATTTAATGGAGTATTATAGAATGATTGGAAGAAACTTGATGCATTAACGTTACCATATTTAATGTTTGCGTTAATATCATCCTTTTGATTAGTTGAAAGGTTAATTCTATATCCATCCTTTACATCATATCCTAAATTATTCTTTAAATAATCAACACTATTTTTAGTATTACTATAAGTAGATGAATAAGATTCACTACCAAGACTGCAGAATGTGATTATTGCTGCAAAAATAACTTCTAAGCCAATAACAAATGGAATAGAACCAGTTATATATTTATTATATTTTTGGAAGAAGTTAAATGTATGTGGCAATACTAATAATACTAAGTATAATCCAATAAATATAAGTTCAGTAACTAATATACCATAGAAGAACTTAGATGAATCACCATCTTGTCCTTCAGCTCTATAGTGAATAAATAGATCAGGAGATTTTATAACTGTATAGAATAAGAATCCGAATCCTACAAGCATCATAAGTACAGGAATAAATGATAATACTTTTCTTTCTCCAATAACAAATCCAGTCTTATTCATTCCGACTGCCATTGCGTATACATTAATTAAATATGGAATAAAGAACCATCTTAGGTATGCCCATGTAGATAATGAGAAAATCATTGCGAATATAGGTATTAAATACATTATATTCATAATTCCTACCCATATTTTTAATCTATGGTTTTCTTTTCCTCTTAATGTAAAGAAATATGCAAAATAAATAATACCACCAGATGTCATATATAAAGTACCATGTTCTCTTATATAGTCACCTGCTTCAATTAAGCATAATCTAAATGGATTATTTGGAATGAAGTAATTAATAAATTGAGTGTAATAATGTCTAAATGAAATACCATCGCCATTATAATGAGAAGAAGAATAATACCACAAATAATCCATTTGTGATGATGTTCTTGATGATTCATTCATAATATATAACGCACTTGGCATTAAATAGAATGCACTTAATGCAAGTCCTATAAATACAAGCATCATATATGTTATAAAGTTAACATAGAATTCTTTTGTAAATAAGAAAAACTTCTTAGAATATATAGATGATTCAACAACAAAGAATACGCACATAAATGCAACTAGCATATATGCAATATAAAAGTCAAATATAATTGCGTTTAATACAAATAACGGAATAAATAAATAACCTTTAATTCTATCCTTCTTGTTTAAGAATAAATCAACTAATAACATTGCTAAAGGTGCATAAAATGATATACCTAAGTAAACTGGGAATACGAAGCAAACCTCAGTTACTGCAGTTTGTGTATATATTAATGCAATAATAACACAAACAGAAGGTTTAAATCCTTTTCTCATAAAGAAATAGAATAGGATCATTGCACCACACATAATCTTTAATAATAAAGTAATATAATATGCAAGTTCAACAGTTAAGAAGTTAGATAATATAAATGCTAGAAGCAAGAATAAATCTATAGGAATATAATATGTTGATGCGAAATAAGATGCACCTCCATATAGTGTTACATCATAGAATGAAAGCTCACCAGCTTTTATTCTATTAAAGAAATTTGAAACATATGGATAATATTGAACAATATCATCTGTATTGCAATTATAGAATGTATCATGTGAATTTGGTATCCATACTAATATTACTGTCATTATGAATAATACAACTAGTAAGAAATCGAATGCTCTACTATATGTTTGAAACATAGTTTTTGCAAATTTTAAGCTTGCAAGACCCATGTCTTTTATTGTTCTTGTGCTATTAGTATTATTATCTTTTTCCTTTTTGACTAACATATATAAACCTCTTAAACAAAAACGCTATCAATATTATATAATATTTTTATTATTTTTCCTATTAAAACTTAAATTTATTATATAAATTTTGACATCAATTAATCTTTTTAATATAATATCATTAAAGTTTTGGAAGGAATTTATATGATAGTTTTAATTATTACCCTTATTGTTATTGCAGTAATTTTATTTTTATACATATTATTTTCTTTAATCTTGTTTGATATTATATTCAAAAGAAAGCCTTGTATACCACTTACAACCCTAGATTTATCTAAAACACAGTATAAGGATGTTTCTAATATTGTTTATGAATATGATAAAAAGATTAAGGAATTATCATATACTACATTAAATATTAAATCTATGGATAAGTTAGATCTTTATGCTAACTACTATAATAATAATAGTAAAAAAACAATATTTTTTGTCCATGGATATCATGCAACACCAGAAAATAATTTTCAAATACCAGGATATGAATTATATAAAAAAGGATATAATCTACTTTTTATAATGAATAGAGCATCTAATAAATCAGGTGGTAAATATATAACATTTGGTGATAAAGAAAGATTTGATTTAGCTTTATGGGTTGAATATATTAATAAGTATCATCACGCAGAAGAAATAACATTATATGGTGTATCTATGGGGGCATCTATTATTCAGGAGTTCTTAGGATTAAATAGAGATCCACATGTTAAGAATGCGATAATGGATTGTGGATATTCTGATACTAAGAAAATGATTGAATATCAATTAGTAAAGAAAATGGGGAAGAAGAACCCATTTAAAAATATATTAAAGCTTAATATGCCAATGTTATCATTACTTGCGAAAATGCATGGGTTTAGCTTAAATATTAATCCTAAAACTGAAATCATGAAAAATAATAATGTTAGAACATTATATTTTTATGGAGAAAATGATACATTTATACCTAAGGGTATGACATTAGAGAGTTATAATAGTGATAATACATTTGATAAAAGAGTATTTAAAACTAATGCAATACATGCAATGTCTTGTTATCAGGATTTTGATAAGGTTTATAAGGAATTAAAGGATTTCTTAAAAATTAGATAATATTTATAAAAAAATAAAATGCCTAATTAACTTAGGCATTTTATATATTATAACTTCTTTATGATTTCTTGAACTAGATTTCTTTCGTATGCTAAATCATCAGTGATTCTCTTACCATAATAGTAAGCACACATTAAACCAGGTCCTACATTTACAGCATCTTGAATATATACTTCTGCGATAACAACTTCCTTTGGTTTAATTTCAGCTTCAATTGCTTCTTTAAATGCTAAAGCTTGTTTCATACGATTTGTTGTTGCAACGAAGATGATTTGTTCTTCAGGATTTTCGATTGTTGCTTTAATGTATTCAATAAATCCTTTGATTGCAGCCTTATCACCCTTAACTTGTCCTAAAACAGTAGTAAGACCGTTCTTGTCGAATTCACCAAATGGCTTAATACCAACTAGTTGGCCCATAAAAGCCTTTGCTTTAGAAATTCTACCCTTTGCAGCAACGAATGATAAATCATCTAAGAATCCACATTGATGATAATTATATTTATTAGCTTCAACATAGCCATAAACTTCATCAATTGACATTCCTTCGCTTCTTAATAATGAAGCCTTAACACAAATTAGACCAAATCCAGTTGAGAATCTTAATGAATCTACAATAAGAATTTTTCTATCAGGATATTCTTTTTCTAATTCAGCCTTAGCTTGGTTCATGAAGTTATATGTACCAGATAATGCAGTAGAAATAGAAATTGCAAGAATATCTTGACCATTCTTTAATGCAACCTCAAAAGCTTCCTTGTATTCTTCAGGTGATGCAGGTGCGGTAGAATAACCATTTGGATTCTTACGTAAATCCTTATAGAATGCATCCTTATCGAAACCATCCCAGCTACAAACACCTTCCTTTTGACTACCGTCAGGGAAAGTTACATGTCCTTTTACATAGATGATGTCGTATTTATCTCTAATTTCTTGTGATAAATCACAGCACGCATCAGCATAAATTGCAAACTTGTTCATAATTTATATCTCCTTAATTTAAAAAATAATACACAAGCATTTTATCATTTTTTTTGAAATTAGTCTACATTAAAAGACTTAAAGATACCCTCTTTATTTACAAAGTATATAAATTTTGGTATAATTTCTACTGATTTTTTAGGAGTTTATAGTATGAATATTTTGAAAATTAATGGTAAAAATTTTAAAGAAATGTTAGTTTCTGGCGCAAATAATTTAAGTCAGCATGAATCAGAGGTTAATGAATTAAACGTATTCCCAGTACCTGATGGAGATACAGGTACAAATATGCTTAACACACTTGAGGGTGGACTTATGCAATCAAAGGATACAGATAACCTTGGTGAATTTATGCAGTCATTGTCAAAAGGAATGCTATTGAATGCTAGAGGTAATTCAGGTGTAATTTTATCTCAATTATTTAAAGGACAAGCATTATATTTAAAATCATTTAATGAAGCTTCTGCCTTAGATTTATGCAACGCAATAGAAATGGGATATAAAACTGCATATAAGGCAGTAATTAATCCTGCAGAAGGTACTATTCTTACTGTTGCAAGAGAAGGAGTAAGAATGATTAAAAATGATATTGATGCAAATACATCAATCAATTCATTAATTATGAAACTATTATTCCAAATGAAAATTGCCCTAGATAATACTCCAAACCTACTTCATGTATTAAAGGAAGCAGGAGTTGTTGATTCAGGTGGAGCTGGATTAATATATATTTATGAAGGTATGAAGAAATATCTTGATGATGAAGTTATAAAAAGATATAATGGTGAGGTTTCTAAAAAGTCATTAGTAAAAGCTAATAATTTTAAAGAAAATAAGATAGATACTACAAATTTATTTGATGAAAATACTATATTAACTTATGGTTATTGTACTGAATTTATATTACAACTTCAGCCTAAATTAAAAAATAAAGAATTTAATTTAGATGAATTTATTAAATTCTTAAATACATTAGGTGATTCTATTGTTGCAATACAAGATGATTTAATTGTTAAAGTACATGTTCATACAAAGACACCTGGTGTTGTATTTAATAAAGCACAAGAATATGGTGAATTCATAACTATAAAGAGTGAAAATATGAATATTCAGCATAATGAGGTTATGACAATTAAACCAAATAAGAAATTTGCAATAATATCTACTATAGAATCAGAAGAAGAGGATGAAATTTTAAAGAATATCCATGCTGATAAAACATTAATGATGAATGAAACATCAACTAATGATTTTATTAACGCAATTAATTCTATAAATGCTAGCAAATATTTTGTTTTATCAAATGATAAAAATGTAGTACTTGCGATTGAACAAGCAAAGACTTTAATTGATAAAAATATTGAAATAATCAAAACAACAAATATGGTTGAAGGATATTTCGCATTAGAATCATTAATGCTTGAAGATTATGATACACTAGATGCAGCTAGAGTATCAAAGCTTTTAAATGAAGGTATGGATGCTACAAACGCAATCCTTTTCACAAAGGCATCTAAGGATTCTAATATTAATTCAGTAAATGTCTTAAATGGTGATTTTATCGCAATTAATAAGGGTAAGATAATTGCTGCATCAAAGGATTTGATAGATCTTGTTTTAAAATCTATTTCATTAGTTACTGATGATTTATCACAAGTATCTATGTTTACAGGAAAATCATTAGATATTGACCCATATGATATCTTAGATAAAATATCTGATGAATTTGGTGCGGATGGTGTTGTTATAGATACTAAAGATCAAAAATATGTATTAATGATTGGTGTATGCTAAAAGATAATATAATATATGCTTATGTATATAGTAATGATTCATTAGATAATGATATAAGCTTACCCGATTCTTTATTATCTAATATTAATAAATATAAAGACATAAACAAAAGAAATATCAAACTTACAAAATATAATAGATTATTAAAAAAAATAAAAGAATTAGGCTATGATACTAATTCTTTTAAATATATAAATGGAATACCCAAATTAGATAATTTATATATATCTACATCTGATTCAAAGAAATACTATGGATTTAGTATTTCTAATGTATCAAATGGTATTGATATAGAAGAAGAGGTATATGGTAAAAGATATGATAATTTATCTAAATATTTATCTAATATAGAATATGATGAGGATATTGATCCAGTATTAAAATGGACAATAGAAGAAGCTTATTCTAAATATTTAGGTACTGGTATTACAAAAGAAAGCTTAAATACCAAAAAAGAATTAAATGATTATTTTTGGTATAAGATAGATAAAACTTATATTACAATTTATAAAAAGAATTATAATGTAGTGCTTTATTTAAATGATAAGGAGATTAAAAATGCCTAAGGTTAATGTTGATAAAATAGTAAATGAAAGAGTTAATTATTTAGAATCATCAAATAAAAGATTTATAGATATTATTAACGGAATGTTTTTAAATAAGGATTGGATTTTTTCTGAGGATAATGATGGTTATAAAATTTATAAGCATACATTTGGTGAGGTATATAATTCAATAATTAATATGGCTTATTCTATTAACCAAAAATATAGCGATTTAAAAGATCAATATATTGGTTTAGCTATGGATAATAAGAAAGAGTTTATTATCTCAATGTTTGCGATAATAATGAGTGGAAATAAGCCTTATTTAGTTAATTTAAGACATCCAGAAAAGCTTGTTTCAAATTTACTTAATACCTTAAATATTAAATATATTATTGGTGATAATAAAATATATGATGGATATACTTTTATTGACATTAAGGAATTAGATTTAGAATGTGCAAGTGATTATAAGTTTAATCCATCAGATGAGATTGCCTTATCAACATCTGCAACATCAATGAATGAAAAAATAGTATTTTTTACAGGAGCTGAACTTTCAGCACAAATACTTAACTGTAAGGATGTTTTAAAAGAGAATAAGCAAGTTAAAAAGCATTATAAGAATTCTTTAAAACAGCTTGCATTCTTACCACTTTATCATATATTTGGACTTGTTGCGACATTCTTTTGGTTTTCATACTTTGGACGTACAATTGTATTTTTAAATGATTATTCTAAAGATACAATCCTATATACTATAAGAAGACATGAGGTTACTCATATTTTTGCAGTACCTTTATTCTGGAATATGGTAGAAAAGGGATTAAAGAATGAACTTAAGAAGATGGATGAAAAGACTATCAATAAATTCCATAAGGGTCAAAAGCTATGTCTTAAGCTACAACATATCTTCCCTAATTATGGTATAGATAAATCAAAAAAGATTATGCATCAAGTAACTGATAAACTTTTTGGTAAGTCAGTACAATTTATGATTTCTGGTGGTGCATATATAAATGATGAAACTTTAAGATTATTTAATTCTATAGGTTATCCTTTATATAATGGATATGGTATGACTGAAATTGGTATTACATCTGTTGAACTTGGAGATTCTTATGATAGAATTAAGAATTCTATTGGTAAACCATTTAAATCTATTACATATAAGATAGAAAATAATACTTTATATGTAAAAGGTGATTCAATATCTCATAAGATAATGGTTAATGGTAAAATAATTGAGTGTGAAGAATGGTTTAATACTAAAGATATCTGTCATACTGATAAAGATAATAGATATTATATTGATGGTAGATTAGATGATTTAATAATATTAGAAAATGGTGAAAATATTAATCCTGATGTTATAGAAAAGGAATTTGTGATTGATAAAGCGAAGGCTATATCTGTAATTTCATATGATGGTAAGCTTTCACTTATTGTATCTATTGATAATTATTTACCAAATAGTGTAATAGAAGATATTTATAATAAAATTAATAATATTAACAATAAGCTTAATATTTCATTTAGAGTTTCTAATGTTTATTTTACATATGATGAAATAATGGCAAAAACTGCAATAAAGGTATCAAGAGAATATTTAAAAAGAAAGCTTAATTCAAATGAGGTTATGTTATATTCTTTTGAGGAAATAATTAAAACTCATCAAGAAGATATCAAGGTTAATAGTGTTATATTAAATAGAATAAAAGAATTAATATCTAAGAATTTAGGTATAGAATTAGATACTATTAATGATGAATCAGATTTCTTCTTTGATTTAGGTGGTACATCACTAGATTATTTCTCTTTAATAGCTAGTATTAATGATGAATATAATGTTTCTATACCTTTTGAAAATGATTCAATGCATAAGCCTATAGATATTGCTAAAGTTTTAGAGGAGACATTAAGAAAATGATAATCCTATTTATTTTAGGATACATAATGGCTTTTCCAGCACAATTAATATTCTTTAAGAAAAGAGTATATTATGAAGATAAGAAATCTAGTAATAGATTTAAGCGTGGTAAGGCATTTATTGTATCAAACCATACATCATTAATTGATTATATGGTTACAATATTCTTATTTCATTTTAGAAGAATATTTTGTTTAATGAGTGAGCTTGTATTCCAACATGGATTCTTTGTATCATTTTTTACTAAGGTAATGGGTGGTATTAAGGTTGATAGAAGAAATTATGATTTTTCTTTTATTAATAAATCATGTGAACTTTTAGAAAAAAAGAAAATGCTTATAGTTTATCCTGAGGGTAGGGTTGAAGTACAAAAGAAAAAGCTTATGTATTTCCATCCAACATATTTACTTATTGCGTTAAGAAGTAATACTCCTATAACACCAATATATATGAATGGGGATTATGGTATATTTAAGCGTACTCATATTGTTATAGGTAAAGAAATTAATTTAAGAGATTATTGTAGTTCAGTTAATCCAACAAAAGAAGAATTAATTGAATTAAATAAAATAGTAACAGATAAAATGCAAGACTTAGAGAAATTATGTCATGAAAATATTATCTTAGATAAATATGGACATAAATTTCATCCAAAGTATTTCTTAAAGGATTTAGGTAGATTTATTGCAAAAACCATATCTTTATTCTTTCATTTAAAATTTAGAGGAAATAAAGAATTAAGACATGTTAAGGGTGGTGGAGTTGTTGTAATGAACCACCAATCATTTAAAGATCCTTTAATGATGTATAAAATATTCCCAAGAAGAAGAGTTTATATTCTTACTGCAGAAGTTGTTTTTGATGGTCATAAATTTAGAAGCTATATGCTAAGACAGCTTGGCTGTATAAGAATAGATAGAAATATTTATGATAAGGAAGCAATAGATTTAGCAGCAGATATAGTTAAAGCTGGTAATTTAGTTGTTGTATTCGCATCAGGACATATAGATAAAGAAAATATAAGCGGATTTAAAGCAGGTGCATCTTTAGTTGCATCACGTGCAGCCGCACCTATATATACAATTTTATCTAAGATTGAAGGCAAGAAGAATTATATATATTTAGGTAAAAAATATAGTGTACTTGATAATGATGGTAAAACACTTAATTCTAAGAATTTAAAACTTTTAATGGAAAATATTCATGATGATTTATTTAAGCTAGGTGATAATGATGAAATTTGATGTACGTGATCCTAAAGAAGGAGATATAATAAGAGTTTTAATTAGAGACAAATACTATCATTATGGCATTTATGTTGGTGATGATAGAGTAATTGAATTTGGCTCTAAACGAGATGTTTTAAGTGCGTCAAAAGATGAAGTTATGGTAAAAGAGGTAAGTGTTTCAGAATTTTTAGATGGTGGTCATCTAGAAGTTTCTATATATTCATTTATCGATAATATTAAAAGAAATAAGCCTAAAAAAATTGTTGAACTTGCAAGAGGAAGACTTGGTGAAAAGGGATATGATTTAAAGGATAATAATTGCGAGCATTTTTGTAATGAAGTAACTTTTAATAAGCATTATTCATCAATGTCAGATGAATATTTTAAAAAATAACATATTTTTGAACTCACTTATCAATAATGTGCAAATAATTATATTTAAAAAGAATTCAAGTTAGAATATAATATTAGTATCAATTTTTATTCAAAAAATAAAATTGACAGTTTTGTTTATTTTAGTTTATGAAGGAGAATATATGAAAAAGAAAATTTTAACTGGCTTAGCTGCAGTAGCATGCGGATTTGGTATGCTTGCAGTTACTTCTTGTGGAAGCTCTGAATCTGTAAAGGTTGGCTTTATTTGCTTACATGATGAAACTTCAACTTATGATAAGAACTTCATTGAAGCTGCAAAGGATGTTTGTAAAGAAATGGGTGTTGAAGCAGTATTCAAGACTCAAGTTGATGAAGGTGCTGAATATGATGTTGCAGTTGAATTAGCTGCAGACGGATGCAAGGCAATCTTCGCTGACTCTTTTGGACATGAAAGTGGTATGGTTAAGGCTGCAAAGGAATATGATTCAATTCAATTCTTCCATGCAACTGGTACTAAGGCTCACACTGAAAAGTTAGCTAACTACCACAATGCATTCGCATCAATCTATGAAGGTCGTTATTTAGCTGGTATCGTTGCTGGTTTAAAGATGAACGAAATGATTGCAAATGGTTCAATTCAAGCTGATGAAGCAGTAATGGGATATGTTGGTGCATATAACTATGCTGAAGTAGTATCTGGTTATACTTCATTCTATTTAGGAGCTAAGTCTGTTTGTGACTCTGTAACTATGAAGGTTAGATATACTAACTCTTGGTTCTCAGTTGAAAAGGAAGCTGCAGCTGCAACTCAGTTAATTGAAACTGATGGCTGTAAGTTAATTTCACAACATGCTGACTCTCAGGGAGCTCCTGGTGTTTGTGAATCAAAGAACGTTCCAAACGTATTCTACAATGGTAACAATAGTGCATCTGCACCTAAGACTTATTTAGTTGCATCAAGAATCAACTGGAGACCTTTCTTCACTGATATGGTTAAGACTGTAACTGAAAATAAGGAAATGGATTATGACTATATTGGTACTATTGCAACTGGTTCAGTTGAATTAATGGATATCAATGAAAGTATTGCACCTGCGGGAACTAAAGAAGCTGTCGCTACAGCAAAGGAAGCTTTAATTAATGGTACATTAAATGTATTTGATACTGATAATTTTACAGTAAAGAATGCTAATTTAGATTCAACTATTGCTGAAGTTGATGCTGATGGTCATTTAGTTTCATATAAGGCTGATGTTGATGATGACGGTACTTATTCTCATGAAAAGCCTGTTGTTAGTGATGGTGTATTTAAGGAATCTTTCTATAGAAGCGCACCTTATTTCGATATCAGAATTGATGGTATTACTGAATTAGCTTAAGATTGTTTTTAAATCGTTATGTAGTATAATAATTATAAGGCGGAGTTAAATCCGCCTTATTTGTAATTTTAAAAAAGTGAGGTACGCTATGTCTCTTTATGCATTAGAATTAAAAAACATAACAAAGACATTTGGATCCGTTATCGCTAATAATAATGTTTCTCTTAACGTTAAAAAAGGAGAAATCTTATCTCTTTTAGGTGAAAACGGAAGTGGTAAGACTACTCTTATGAATATGATTTCTGGTATTTATCACCAGGATTCAGGAGAAATATTAGTAGATGGCGAAGTTGCAACAATTGCATCACCAAAGGATGCGTTTAATTATGGTATTGGTATGATTCACCAACATTTTAAACTTGTTGATGTATTTACTGCAGCTGAGAATGTAGTTTTAGGCACAAATGATAGGATTTCTTTAAAGAAGGCTAACAAGATTGTTGCTGAAATTGCAGAAAAATACGGATTTGAAATAGATCCTAAGAAAAAGATTTATGATATGTCAGTTTCTGAAAAACAGACAGTTGAAATCATAAAGGTTTTATATCGTGGCGCAAATATTCTAATTCTAGATGAGCCAACTGCGGTTTTAACTCCTCAGGAAATAACTAAATTGTTCAATGTCTTAAAGTCTATGAGAGAAGATGGTAAGTCAATTATCATTATTACTCATAAGCTAAATGAGGTTATGGAATTATCAGATAGAGTTTCAATCCTAAGAAAGGGTCAATATATTGGTACAGTAAATACTAATGAGACTAATGAAAACCAATTAACTGAAATGATGGTTGGTGAAAAGATTGAATTAAAAATTGATAGAGTACAATCTGAAGTAAATGTTCCATTACTTGAAATAAGAGATTTAACAATTAAAAAGGACGACGGAAGTACTGCAATAAATAATGTTTCATTCTATATTCGTGGAGGTGAAATATTAGGTGTTGCTGGTATTGCAGGATGTGGTCAAAAGGAACTTTGTGAAGCAATAGCTGGTTTAAGAACTGTTGAGTCAGGACATATTATCCATAAAGAAAAAGACATTATTAAAATGAAACCTGCTGAAATCATTGAAGAAGGTATATCAATGTCTTTCATCCCAGAAGATAGATTAGGTATGGGGCTATGTCCATCTTTTTCTATTACGGATAATATGATGTTAAAGTTATATCGTAAAGGTAAAGGAATTTTCTTTAATAGGAATATCGGTAGACTTGAGGCTCAATCATTAATCGATAGATTAAATATTGTAACACCTTCAACAGAAACTCCTGTAAGATTATTATCTGGAGGTAATGTTCAAAAGGTATTAGTAGGAAGAGAAATAGATTCTAACCCTAATGTTGTTGTAACAGCATACCCTGTAAGAGGTCTTGATATCAACTCAGCTTATGCAATTTATGATATTTTAAATGAACAAAAGAAAAAGGGTGTAGGTATAATGTTCGTTGGCGAAGACTTAGACGTTATGCTTGCATTATGTGATAAAATTCTAGTATTATGCCATGGTGAAGTAATGGGTGTTGTACATGCTGCAAAAACTACTAAGGAAAAGCTAGGCTTAATGATGACAGGTTCTCTTAACCTTCTTAAGGAACAAGCTCATAGACCTTGGGGTAAAGCTAAGGACTCTTCATTAACTGAAGAGGAATGGGAAAACCTTGATAAGGAAGAAAATGCAGAAGAATCTTTAGAACAACAAGATGAAAATAAAGAGGAGGTAAAATAATGGAAAATACATTAAAAACTCCTAAAGCAAAAACTAAAAAGCAGAAGAAGGAACCTCTATTCCATGTAATTAAAAGAGGTCATACTCCAACTTGGATGTCAATTTTAGTCAGAGTTGCTGCAATATTATTAGCATTTATTGTTTCAGCTATATTCTTGGCTATAACAAATAATGTTAGTGTTGGTAAATTCTTATCTGCAATGTTTTCAGGAAATTTTGGTAATAGTGCTAAATTCTTCTTTACATTGACAGATTTTGCAATCCTTTTAGGACTTGCGATAGCATTGATACCTGCATTTAAGATGAAGTTCTGGAATACAGGTGCTGATGGCCAAGCTTTAATTGGTGCATTAGTATCATATGTTATAGCATATAATTTACAAGGTAAGGTTCCAAATCCTTTAATAGTAGCATTATGTATATTAGGTGCAATTGTTGCAGGTGTAATATTTGGTGTTATTCCAGCAATATTTAAAGCATTCTTTAATACAAATGAAACATTATT
>AUXO013077039.1_pt1 | contig 15111 bp, 16 predicted proteins | sample 768731 | NCBI WGS metagenome assembly AUXO01 (sample SAMN02715735, study PRJNA202380) | gut metagenome | biome: sheep rumen | host: Ovis aries | place: New Zealand: Palmerston North
ACTTCTTCCAACTCTGGCACATTTTCTGAGAAAGGGGGGTCAGAGCGTGACCGCAAAACAGTGGAAATCAAAAATCAAAAAAGCCTGCACTCAAGCCGGAACGTATCAGCCATGCTTCCAGGCTATCATTGATACCCTGGCATCAATCCTGGAACGGCGTGACCAGGCTGAGGAAGCCTTCCGGGAATCAGGCGGAGAGGTTATTGTTACACATATCAACAAGGCAGGAGCAGCCAATGTTGAGCAGAACCCTGCTCTGCGGCTCATCAACGACCTGAACCGTGATGCTCTGACTTACTGGAAAGAACTGGGACTTACCGCTGCGAGCCTCAAGCGAATCAATGAGGCGGCGATCAAGTCAGAGCAGAAGGTGTCGGCACTGGAAGAAGCTCTGATGCATCTTGACTGATAACTGGAAAGAAGTCCTCGACTATGCTGAAAGCATACGCAACGGAACTAAGGTAGCTTGTAAGGAACTAAAACAGGCAGTAAAGCGATTCTTCGCAGATCTGGATAACCCAGACTACTACATTGATCGTAAAGATCCGGAGTTCTGCATTAAAATTATCGAGAAAACACTTTGTCACCAGCAGGGTGAAACCCTCGAAGGCGTTCCGCTAAGAGGCAAGCCATTTCTTTTACAGCCGTTCCACAAGTTTATAATATACAATCTTGTCGGATTCAAGATGACCGGCACAGGCGTTCTGCGATACCACGAAGCGCTTATTTTCATTCCAAGAAAAAACGCCAAAACTTCATTTGCCGCTTCTCTTAGCTGGGCATTGTCGCTCCTTTTCCGACGCTCTGGCGCAAAGATGTACATCGCATCTGCGGCACTTATGCAGTCGCTGGAAAGTTTTAATTTCCTGGACTACAACATTAAACGCATGGGCGAGTGGGATAAAGAAGGCGGCCATGTCCACATCATCGACAACAACAACGAACACAGCATCGAAGCTGAGCTGGCTGACGGTTCGTTTTTTATCAGAGCGCTTGCAGCTAACCCTGATTCCCAGGATTCGCTGAACTGCAACATTGCGATATGCGATGAAATTCACGCTTTCAAGCAGCCTAAACAGTACAACCTGTTTAAGGAGGCAATGAAAGCCTATACAAACAAGCTGCTCATCGGCATATCAACTGCCGGAGACAATGAGCAGAGCTTCCTTGGAAAGCGCTTGAAGTATTGCAGGAAGGTGCTTGACGGTACTGTAAAAGATGAACAGTATTTTATCTTTATGTGCTGCGCCAATGCTGATGAAAACGGCAACATCGACTATACTAATCCAGAAGTCCATGAAATGGCGAATCCTGGCTATGGTGTGACGATCCGCCCGGAAGAAATACTGAATGACAGCTTACAGGCCCAGAACGATCCTCAGCAGCGCAAAGACTTTTTCGCAAAGTCGCTCAATGTATTTACAGCAGCATTAAAGGCATACTTCGATATTGGCGAGTTCCAGCGTTCAGATAGCCGGTTTTCGTGGACTATCGAGGAGCTGGCTAAGCTGCCGATTGATTGGTACGGCGGAGCTGATCTGTCAAGAACATATGATCTGACAGCAGCAGTTCTGTTTGGATACTACAAAGCCGAAGATGTATACATTATCATTCCGCACGCATTTTTCCCAATAACTCAGGCAGCTAAAAAAGCTGATGAGGATAACATTCCGCTGTTTGGCTGGCAGGATGACGGCTGGCTTACGATGTGCAATAGCACAACTGTCAGCAAAGATGATGTTGTTAAGTGGTTTATTTCAATGCGTGATATGGGCTTCAAAATACGTCAAGTAGGTCAGGACAGGAAATTTGCAAGGCAATTTTTCCTATCAATGAAAGCCGCTCATTTCAATATTGTGGATCAGCCACAGTACTTCTTCGTCAAGTCTGAGGGATTCCGATTTTTGGAAAAGGCGGCAAAGGATAAACGGCTTTACTATCTCCATGCAGAGCCATTTGAGTACTGTACCGGCAACGTAAAGGCGATCGAAAAGACCGATGATATGATCCAGTACGAAAAAATTGAGCCGGAAATGAGGATAGATATTTTCGATGCAGCGGTTTTTGCCTGCTGTCGATATCTGCAATCCCTTGAAAAGCAGAAAAAAGCCAAGCAATGGTTTGGAGAGGAATAAAGAAAGGCGGTGTGATAGTGGCAGAAGTAAAGATTCGCCGGAGAGCAAGGCGTGATAGCGGAAATGCTGAAAAGTCCTCGATAGGGTATCTGCTATCAGATGCAGCATATGAATCACTTTGCGTACCCGGCTATACTTCCCTGGATCGCTGCCCGGAAGTAATGACAGCAGTCCGGAAAATAGCAGAAACGATCTCTATGATGACTATACACATCATGGAAAATACAGAGCATGGCGATAAGCGAATCGTAAATGAGCTATCCCGAAAGATAGATATCGCTCCTTGCAGCTATATGACACGAAAGACCTGGATTGAAGCAGTGATAATGAATCTGCTGCTTTATGGCAGCGGAAACAGTGTGGTGAAGGTACATACTGAAAGAGGATATCTTTCAGATCTTGAACCGATACCAGCGTCCAGAGTTTCGTTCATGCCGCAGAAGTACGGTTACAGCGTTTTTATTGACGGCATCGAATTTTCTCCGGACGAAGTTCTTCATTTTGTACACAATCCTGATCCGAATTATCCTTGGGAAGGGCGTGGAATCAAGGTTTCACTCCGTGATGTTTCAAATATTCTGAAACAGTCAACAGCGACAGAAAAGGCTTTTATGGAGTCAAAATGGAAGCCTTCCGTGATCGTAAAAGTCGATGCTCTGACCGAGGAGTTCTCCTCGCCGAAAGGCAGGAAAAAGCTGCTTGACAGCTATGTACAGTCCTCCGAAGCCGGAGAACCCTGGCTCATTCCGGCGGAGCAGTTTGATATACAGCAAGTCAAACCTCTGACTCTGGCTGATCTGGCTATCTCCGATACCGTTAAACTCAGCAAGCAGGCAGTAGCAGCAATCATAGGTGTTCCCTCCTTCCTGCTGGGTGTTGGCGAGTACAAAAAAGATGCTTGGAATAACTTCGTAAACACCACAATCAAAACTGTTTGTACCGGTATTCAGCAAGAAGAAACCAAAAAACTGATAATGTCCCCAAAATGGTACATTAAGTTTAACTACACCTCTTTGCTTGACTGGGATCTGCAAACGATTTCCACAGTCTTCGGTGGGTTGTCAGACCGTGGATTTATCACCGGCAACGAAGTCCGGGATAAGATTGGTATGTCACCGCTTGACGGTCTGGACGAACTGCGAGTGCTGGAAAACTATATTCCCGTCGAAAAATCTGGCAGTCAGAAAAAACTAATACAGGAAGGTGAATAAAATGCGAACTGCTTTCCAGACCCGTACTCTCCCTACGGCGTTTGAAACCAGGGAAGTTGACGGCAACCCTGTAATCGAGGGATATTTCGCCGTTTTTAATTCCGATTACAATATCACAAGCACTATGTCCGAGAGCATTGCTCCCGGTGCATTTGATAATACACTTTCCGGCGATGTCCGGGCGCTGATAAATCATGATACCACTTTAGTCCTGGGGCGTACAGCGGCTCATACCCTGGAACTCAAACAGGATGCTCACGGTCTGTGGGGAAAAGTCAGTATCAATCCGAAAGATACTGATGCAATGAACCTGTATGAACGTGTAAAGCGTGGCGATGTTTCTCAGTGTTCCATTGGCTTCGACATAATCTCCGAGGAAACCGATTTCCGAGAAGACGGCTCGATACACTGGACGATCAAGGAAGTGCGCTTGTATGAGGTGTCCTGCTGCACGTTCCCGGCATACGAGGATACAGGCATTACCGCAAGAGAAAATACCCGTACTGAAATGCTGAATCGTCGTGAGCAGGCTTGGAAGCAGAAAATGAAAAACAGACTGAAAGGAGTCGATGAGTAATGGCACTTAAAGTACTGATGCTCCGCAAGAAACTTGATGACGCACAGAAGGCGATGCTGGCAATCAGGGCAGCCGCTGATGAGCTGACCAAGCGTGAGTCAGAGCTTGCGGCGGACATCGAAGCAGCTCAGACAGACGAGGAAAAAGCAGCGGTTGAAGCTGCTGTAGAGGCGTTTGAGACTGACAAGGCAGCAAATACAGAGCGTGAAGCAGCTCTTGCCGCTGAGATAAGCAGCATTGAGTCGGAGATCTCACAGCTCGAAGAAAAACAGAACAGGTCTGCCGAACCTGGCTCAGAACCTGAAAGAAAGGTGGATTTTACTATGTCCGAGATGCGATTCGCTGCTATGAGCTATGAGCAGCGCAAGGCTTTTGTTAGGCTTGAGGAGGTGAAGAATTTCCTCGCCCAGATAAGAGCAATGAAGAATCAGGAAAGAGGCGTATCTAACGGAAGTCTGCTTATCCCCGAAGTGATGCTGCCTCTTGTTTACAGCGAGATCAAGGAGAACTCTCAGCTCCTGCCGTATGTGAACGAGACAGAAGTATCAGGAACAGCCCGTCAGAATATTATGGGCGCTATCCCTGTAGCAGTATGGACAGAGGCTTGTGGTAAGCTCAACGAGCTTGAACTTGGCTTCAGCGATGTCGAAGTAGACGGCTTCAAGGTTGGCGGATATATCAAGGTGTGCAATGCGCTCCTTGAAGATAACGATGTACATCTTGCCTCCGAAATCATTAAGATGCTCGGTGCATCTATCGCTGTTGCACTGGATAAGGCTATCGTTTTCGGCAAAGGTGTAAAAATGCCGCTTGGTATCGCAGTAAGACTTGCTCAGACAGTGCAGCCGGATAACTACCCTGCAACAGCTCCTGCTTGGACTGATCTGCATACAACCAACATAATAACTCTCAATATCGGTTCTTCTTCTGGCGTTGAGTTCTTCAGCGCTCTGATCGGCGCTCTGGGCGTTGCAAAGAAAAAAGGCATTGCTGGTGACGGAAAGCTGTTCTGGGTAATGTCCAGAAAGACAAAGATAGCTATACTCACCAAGGCACTTGCCTTTAACAGTGCTGCTGCACTTAAAGCAGGAATTGATGATGAAATGCCCGTTATTGGCGGTAAGATCATCGAAATGGAAGATCCTGCACTCCAGGACTATGAGATCATCGGCGGATACGGCGCTGGCTATCTTCTCGGCAGAAGACAGGGTGCAAGGTTCGGTACATCAGATCAGCAGTTCTTTACAAACGACCAGACTGTTTTCATGGGTACTGCAAGATACGACGGTAGGCCGGTATACGGTGAAAACTTCGTAATCGTAAACTTCGGTAACGTATCTCCGGAGACAGATCAGGCGTTTGAAACAGACTATGCAAACACTGACCTGGGCGTTCTGGGTGTAACCGCTGCTGCCGGTACAGCTTCCGGCGATACAGTACTTACCGTAACCGGCAATGAGGCTTCCGGCACTGCCCTGAAGTACAAGATCGGCAGCTATAATCTCAATACAGGCGACACCGTAAAGGGCTGGACAGCGCTGACTTCCGGCACAACACAGATCACCTGCACAGCAGGTAAGACCATTACTGTTGCTGAGCTTGACGGCAGTGGTAGAGTTATTAAGGCAGGTTCTGCTATCGCAGTTCCAAAAGCGTGATAAAGGAGGCGGCTGACAATGGATACAAGCATTTTACTCCCAATGTTAAAAACTGACCTGGGGTTTACTGCCGATGCATATGACAGCCGCCTCATACAGTATCTACAGACCGCAGAAGCCTCCATAAGGTCGGAGGGAGCAGAACTTGATCCTTCCGACCTTAACGACATGAACCTTGTGGTGATGTATGCTGCATGGCAGTGGCGAAAGCGTGACAGTGGCGAGGGTATGCCCAGAATGCTCAGGTATGCCCTCAATTGCCGCATTTTAGGTCAGAAAGCTGGTGAGTAGTATGGTCCTTGATGACGTTGCATATCTGGTTTCGGTGCAGATAACTAAAAATGTGTATCAGCAGGAAGTGCAGACCGAAAAGCTAAGACGGATATACTGCCGCAGAGACGGAATAACCAGAGTGGAGTTTTACAATGCAGGAAAGCAAGACCTGAAACCAGCTTTTATGCTGACTACTGCACAGATAGACTATAACAGTGAAACCGAGATAGTCTACAATGAAAAAAGATACGGCATCTACAGGACATATCCCAAGGGCGACTATATTGAGCTATACTGTGAGGAAAAGGGTGGTGCAGTGCAGTGAAAATCAATGTGACAGAACTGGATAGTGCTTTATCGGCAGTACTTTCCGACTATATCGAATCCACAACGCAGAAGCTGAACAGGCTTACTGGTATTTCCGCCGAAGCACTGAGAAAACGCCTGAATGAGACCGCTCCTGTAGGATCACGAAAGAAACTCAGGCGCAGTTTCAAGGATAATGTACACATCGTAGGCGGCATCAACGAGATACACACGGTATATTCAACTGAATATCGGCTGCTGCATCTGGTGGAAAACGGACATCTGACCCGTAACGGGACTACCAGAACTAAAGGCGCTCACTTCGTCGCTAAAGCAGTTGATGAGATAATCCCGGAGTATGAAAATGCTGTTGTAAAGGCGGTGGAGGGCAATGATTAACAAACCGGAGCAAATCGCTGAGCGGCTGATGAGCATCAACGCTCTTAATCAGCGAGTAGCCTTCGACCATTTCTCAGCACCTCAGAAACCACCTTTTGCAGTGTACACTTTTACGCTTAGCTCAGACGGCGCTGATGATCTGCACAATCTTTTCCGGGCTGAAGTGTCGATTGAGCTGTACCAGAAAATGCGTGATTTTGAACTGGAAAAACAGATACTTGCTGCTTTCTATGATGTTCCGGTAGACTCAGAAAGCGAGTATATCGACGAAGAAAAACTGTACCTTACAGAGTACACCTTCCATTTTTTCGTAAAAAACTGAAAGGAATGATAACTTATGGCTGGAACAAGCTATACTCCCAAAAATACCAATCGCCTGAAATCTATCCCCCTGGGATCTGGCAATGTGTACATGATCGCATATGATAGCACTCATACCACCATGCCGTCAGACGAGGATTTTGAGACAGATGCAAATATGATCGGCAGAACCAAGGGCGGTGCTACATTTAACTACGCCCAGGAATTTTATACAACCCAGTCAGACGACGGCGTTGCTAAGAAGCGCCGCCTGATAAATGAAACAGCCTCCTTCGGCTGGGGTATCATGACATGGATACCTGCTACTGTAGCCCAGCTCCTGCGTACAGCTACAGCAACTACAGAAACTATCGGCTCTGGCGGCGAAGCTCAGACCGTTGCCGTAGTAGAGGGCGGTGGCATCGCAAACCAGACCGAGAAAAAGTACTGGCTGCATTTTGTGGGCGGTGATGATATCGACGGTAAAATCACTCTTACTGGTCTGGGCGAAAACGTTGAGGCACTGGAAGCGGCATTTAATAACGATAATGAAACAATTCTGAATGCTAACTTTGAGTTTGATCCTTATGACAGTGCCGGACATCTTTATAAACTCAAAATGGCAAATCAGACTACTCCTGCTGCTTCATCGGCAGATCCTGAATAATGTTCCGTGCCGATAACACCCGCAAGGTCAGCCGTTTCTGGGCGGTTGACCTTGTGGAAGATGCAACAGGAAAAAAGATTCATCTGAATGTCGAAGATCCTAAACTGAAAACCTTCCGTGAGTTTGAAAAGCTGGATAAAGATGCATCTATCGAGGAAAATGCAAGGCTTATTTCTGTAATTCTCACCAAGAATCGTGAACACAGGAAGATATCTGTTGACTTCGTTCTGGAAAATTTCGACCTTGAGGATATGGCGAATTTCTTTACCAGTTTCGCTGATTGGGTGAATACTCAGCATAGCACAAAAAACTGACAGCGCCCTTTTATCCCGAAAAAACGGATAAAAGGGCGTTCTTCAAAAATTCCAGCATCGAGGAAAAAACAGTAAGCGAGTATACTGGATTGAACTTTCTCGAACTCCAGGAACTCGGAGTATTTGATTACTGGCGGTACTTGCATGATGCTATAGTTTGGAACTGCAATCAAACTCAAAAAGGTGAACAATATCTCGAAAAAGCGTATCTTTACCAGAAGAATAAAGGTGTGGAAAAAGCAGATAGAAATGCACTTTCCGAATTTGCGAATTAAGGGTGTGATAGTATGCCAAATAAAAAAATAGCCGGAATTACTGTTGAAATCGGTGCAGATACCACGAAACTGGGCAAGGCTCTAAGTGATACGGAAAAAAAGTCGAAGGGAATCACTCAGGAGCTGCGTGAAGTCGAAAAGGCACTGAAGCTGAATCCTGACAGCGTTGAACTGCTTACGCAGAAGCAGCAGCTTCTTGCTGAGGCGGTTCAGGCGGCAAAGGATAAGGTCAATACTCTTGCCGATGCTCAGGAGCAGATCAGACAGAAGTTTCAGAGCGGAGAGATAGATGAGGGGCAGTACAGAGCTTTCCAGCGTGAAGTCAGCAATGCAGAAGCGGAGCTGAAACAGTATGAAGAACAGGCTTCCGCCGCTGCAAGCGCCACTCAGACATTCGGCACCGATGCTGCTCAGGCTGGGAATGATATGAGCGATGCGGGAGGCAAGGCACAGGCGCTTGCTGATAAATTAAGCGGTGTCGGTGATAAAGTATCAAAAGCCGGTGAAAAGTTTATGCCGCTGACAGCAGCTATCACGGCAATAGGCGGCGTATCAGCCAAAGGCGCTGTTGAATTTGAGGATTCCCTCGCAAAACTTAGCACGATTGCTGATACCAATGAAACGCCTCTTTCAGAGCTTGAAAAACAGATACTTTCACTGTCAGACAGTACAGGAATAGCAGCTTCTGAAATTGCTGAAAATGCCTATAACGCTATTTCAGCCGGGCAGAACACATCTGACGCAGTAAATTTTGTTGCAACATCATCAAAACTTGCGGCAGCAGGATTTGCAGAAAGCGGTTCAGCACTTGATATTCTGACTACCATTCTTAATGCTTATGGAATGGAAGCGAGCGAAGTTGACAGGGTTTCTGACGTTCTTATCAATACTCAGAATCTCGGCAAGACTACCGTTGCGGAACTGTCAAGCGCTATGGGTAAGGTAATACCGACAGCAAAGGCTTCGGAAGTCTCTCTCGAAAACATTGCTTCATCTTATGCGATAATGACTTCAAAAGGTATTGCTACTGCTGAAAGTACAACATACCTTAATAGTATGCTCAATGAACTGTCTAAAAGCGGTACAAAATCATCAGATGCTCTGAAAGAGGCAAGCGGAAAAACCTTTCAGGAACTTATGACCGAGGGAAGCAGTTTAGCAGATGTCCTGACTATACTGCAAGAATCAGCGGAAACTAACGGCTTGTCAATGAGCGATATGTTCGGTTCAGCAGAAGCCGGCAAAGCTGCTCTTACCCTTTTGTCTGACGGTGCAGACGAGTATAACAAAACACTTGAATCTATGCAAAATTCCACAGGAGCAGCAGATGAAGCGTTTGAAAAACTTGATACAACATCAAGGAAAACCAAGGTCACAATAAATCAACTGAAAAATACCGCTATCGACATCGGAAACACGATTCTGCAAATGCTACAGCCTGCGTTTGAAAAAATTCGTGATGTAGTATCAAAGGTGACGGAGTGGTTCAAGAACCTGACCGACTCGCAGAAAGAAACTATCCTGAAAATAACTGCCGTTGTCGCTGCAATAGGTCCTGTACTGGTGATCGTAGGAAAAACAATTGCGCTGATCGGGCAGGTCATCCAGATAGTAAACACGGTTAAAAACGCTATAACCGTTCTCAATGCAGTAATGGCTGCGAATCCCATTACAATTGTAATAGCTGCCATAGTAGCACTCATCGCTATTCTTGCGGTACTGTATACCAAATCAGAGGGATTCCGTAACCTGGTTGATAGTATCTGGGAATTTATCAAGGGAGTGTTTGCGGAAGCTATACAGCGTACTGAAAGCACCATTGAAGCTGTTGTGGCAGCATTCAGAACGGGTTGGGACGTTATAAAGATCATATGGAGTGCTGCAAAAGACTTCTTTTCCGGAATCTGGGAAAACATCAAAGCCGTTTTTTCTGGTGTAGGATCATGGTTTAATGATAAGTTTACCGAGGCATATGATAATGTCAAAGCAGTGTTCTCTGGTATCAGAGACTTCTTCTCCGGCATCTGGGACAGCATTGTAAGCGTCTTCGGAGAGGTAGGCACAAAGATAGGCGATTCGTTCTCCGGTGCATTTAAGAGCGTTGTAAATACCGTATTTGAGTGGGTAGAGGATAAAATCAATTCTGTTTTTGATGCTATTAATGGAGCTATCGACTTTATCAATGAGATCCCCGGTGTTGATATTAACCAAATCAGCAAGATTGAGCTTCCAAGGTTGGCAAAAGGCGGCAGTTTTTCCAGTGGCTCTGCTATAGTCGCCGAAGCTGGCCCGGAGCTGTTGTCCATAATCGGCGGTAGAGCGGTAGTTACACCACTTTCGCCGGAAGCAAAAAATACAGCTATAAGCGGAGCAGCCAACGGCAGCACTGTGATAACTAACTATGTAACAGCACAAGTCTCCGGCAGATATGACGTTTACAGGCTCGCCGAAGACCTGGCAAATGCCGAGAAGATCATCTACAACGGAAAGGGGCTGAGGAAATGAGCTACTTCATTTTTGGCGATTTTAACTCCCAGGAAAGCGGAATTCTGGTCACAAAGCCAGTAGTCCGCCCCACCTGGGGCAAGGAAGTCAGCGAGTACAAGCTTGCAGGAGGTCACACAAACCTTTTGCAGCAGGGGTCTGCCTACGAAAACGCTCAGCTTACCATTTTTGCCGCTATCCCGGACACGTCCCAGTCGGCTGTCCGGGAACTTTACCGGGCAGTTTCCGGCTTCGGACGGCTCTGGCTCTCCTCCGCACCGGAGGAATACCTGAACGCCTACGCAGCTCCCCTCGTTCCCGAACCCGTGGCGCTGGATATGGCGGAAATTCCCCTGAATTTCACGCTTCTGCCATTTGCACACGCTGTTGAACCCACCGTCCAGGACATAACCTCCGCCACTGTGAACGCCACAGTTGAGAACGCCGGAACAGTGTTCGCAGAACCGGAGATCAGGTTCACGGCGACGGGTGCGGAAGTGTCCATATACACCAACAACGAACAATTCCGGGTGGAACTTCCGGCGGAGGTGCAGGGCGTGGAAGTCATCGTGGACTGCGAGGCACAGGTGGTGTACTACGTTTCCGGCAGCGACAAAATCTCCATAACTCAGCACAGTTTCGGTGAATTTCCGCTGCTCCACGTTGGCACAAACTACATAAAACACGCCGGAAACATCACCGCCGCAAGCATCAACGTGAAAGAGAGGTGGCTGTAAAATGGCTGAAATACAGGTAACAACGTTTGAGGAATTTCTGACCGCCTGCGCCACGTCCGGGGCTGAGGTGATCTGCCCGGAAAGCGCAGTCTGGGACATGAGCCAGATTGCCCCGGCAGGTGCGCCCACGGTGACTGTAGCGTGCAGTAAGATTTATGGCAACGGCACAACAATCGCAAAGCCGTCCATAATCAGCAGGCTGCTTTTTAACTTTACTAACGGTGCTACAGTCACAAAGCTAAATGTCGCCGATTTTACGGCAGATACGTCAATTATCGGCGGGACAACCGGTGTGATTTGGAAACAGTCAGAGTTTAACGGTGTGCAAAATTCCGGTGCTATGGTATCAGCTAAGGATCTGATATTTTGCGAGGACGAGACTGCCACACCGCCCTTTGGCTGTGGTTTTAAGGTACATCTGGCTGGTGGGTGCTTTTTTAGCTACTATAATGGTGGCGGTATCACGCTGCGAAACTGCAAAGCCAGCTTTACCGGTGGCGGTCAGCTTGATCCGAAAGCCGGTTCAAACTACAACTATTTAACTCTGCGTTATTGCTTTTTTGAGGGCGATTTTACGCAGATCTCGCTTTCCAGCTACTGTGGCATGAGCCTGATAAACTCACCGGCAAAACGTGGAGTTTACGCTGGTGCAGGCGCACAATGGGTTCCCTGGGTAGACTGTACTGAGGAGCAGCTCCAGGACGCTGAGTATCTGCGGTCTATCGGATTTTATGTGAGGAGCGCATCATGAAGCTGATTGACTACATCGAGTCCACCGGAACTCAGTACATTGATACTGGCATATACGGCAGCGATAAAATTGACGTTGAAATGTGCATAATACCCAAAGTCGGATTTTCGGGGTGGCGATTTCCGCTGGGAAGCAATCAAGCCAATGCAAATCGCTCGTATTTGATAGGCATAAACTCACTAACTACAACGACGGTCCAGCGTGGAACAAACATTTACCACGATGATCGGTTTAGTTTCCAAATTGACGCTGAGTATACACTAAAATTTATCGGGACACAATTTACGATTAACGGAAACAACATATGCACTGTCTCCGATCAAACGTTTACGTCGCCAGTGACTATGTATCTCTTTGCGTGCAACACTGCTGGATCGGCAACAGCCTTCGCCCCGGTCGCACTAAAGTACTGCAAAATCTGGGAAAGCGGCACGCTCGTCAGGGACTTTGTGGCGGCGATAGAAAACGGTCATGCCGGACTTTACGACAACGTAACCGGACAGTTTTATTCAAACGCCGGAACAGGTGATTTTTCGTATCCTATATGGTACATGGGCGAGGACGGTTTTCCCACCACCGACTACTTCCCGGAATTGCCGGGAAATGCCGTGAATTCTCCGTTTCCGGCGATGATGTGGCGCATCGAATCCGGAAAAAACAACGGCTTTCCATTTCATGCGCTGCTGCCGGATATTCGTGGTGTTGACATCTGGGCGCTGCATCGCAAGTCGCAGATACACGTCTACGACCTGCATGAGCCGCAAACCGGCTTTAAGTCCAACGGACTGGCTGTCCTCGACCCTATCTCCTGCACGTCCTGGCACGACGCTGACCGGTGGGACGTGGAGCTGACTCACCCACTCGATGAGTGGGGAAAATGGAAGTATCTCCTGCCGGAGAACATTATCAAGGTCAGAGGTCAGCTTTTTCGCATAGACCGATATCTGCCAAAAATCAGCGGTTCGGAGCGCCTGTTGAGTATACACGCAAGCCATATATCCACCGACATGGCGGCACAGATCATCAGGCAGGCGACCTTCGGAGGCGGTACAGCGTCACAGTTCATCGACTTCGCCTTTTCCAGCGTCGATGAGCCGTTTTACTCCGAGGGATTGCAGGCGTATGAGTTCGAGGGATACAGCGATATATCCGGCGTTTCCGGCGAAACTGAGCTTGTTAACTGCTCGCTCTGGGCGGCGATCGTCGGCGCTGACAACTGCTTGCTGAACAGGTACGGCGGCGAACTGTACCGGGATAACTTTTACTTCTCGGTCTGCACCCGTATGCAGTACGCCAAGGACAACGCTTTCCGCCTGCGGTACAGCCTGGACATGACCGAAATTTCCCAGACTATTGACTATACCGATTTCTGCACGGAGCTTCACGGGCGGGATAACTTCGGAAACGAGTACGCTATCTGCTGGACTGGCGTTGACTGGGCGGTGCATCACCCACGGCAGAGGGCGGTGTCGTTTACCTACAGTGACTTTGACACGGCGTTTGACAGCCTTGTTCACGATGTGGAAACACTCTTTTTTGCCAGTGATTACCCGAAAGTCACCTATGATATGTCCCTGGCGAACCTCAAAAATGACCCACGGTATGCGGATTTTATGAGGTTGCAGGACTACCACTACGGCGATAGCGGAAGTATCTACTGCCCAGAACTGGACATCGACACGGTACAAAAAATTGTTGCAGAGCAGCGTGATGAGCTGACCGGCGACGTGATACGAATGACCCTGGGAAACCTGAAAAATTCATGGATTCGCCCGTCGCTCCTTGCCGGAACGGTGTCCTCCGGCAGCTCCGTGGAGGACAAGCAGCGGAAGGCATTGCAGGAGGAACTGAAGAAAACCAAGCTGAAAGCCCTGCCGGACTGGAAGTCTGCCCGGACTTACACCTGGGCGGAGATCAGGCAGTTTACATGGAAGGAGTTAAAAAATTATGGCGACTGAAACGACTAACTACCATTTTATCAAACCAGACGACACTGATCCGGTGGACAACACGCCGCTGAACCAGAATTTCGACGGCATCGACACTGCTATCGCCGATCACGTCGCCGACACCAACAACCCTCATCAGACTACGAAAGAGCAGGTGGGATTGGGTAACGTTGATAACACGTCCGACGCTGAAAAGCCGCTTTCGACGGCGATGCAGGCGGCACTGGCTGATAAAGTTACAATCGAGGACGTGCTTGGCGCAGGAACAGCGCTTGCCGCAGGCGATAGCATGGACGATTTGATTTATCCATGCAAGTTTTACTCCGCTAATGGTACGATCTCAGCGAGCGTACAAAATGCCCCGGTAGCAAACAAGGCGTTTTTTGGTTACACAATGCGCTCGATCAGCCCTAATATGCGTTTTATCCAGATTGCCATTGAAAACGACGAGAATTTTATCATCTACAAGCGGCGATATACCGGCACATGGGGCGCATGGTACAAACTCGTCGGAGAGCCTGTGGCTGCTGCCGCAAGCCTGACGGCGACTGAGCCGGGCGAGGAGGTGATGTGATGCAGTATATAATCATGCTCACAATTGTGATAGGGCTTGCCCTAGCCGACATTGTGACCGGCTGGATAAAGGCGCACGTTAACGATGACTACAGCAGCAAGGTCATGCGGAAAGGCGGACTGAACAAGGTCGGTGAGGTGGTCGTAATGGCAGTGTTCTGCGGTCTGGAAATCGGTATCCGCTATCTGGGGCAGTACTATGATGCTGAGGTTTTGGCAGCGATAACCGGCGGCGTGGCAGTGATCGGGGCGTTTATCTACATCGCAATAATGGAGTTGATCTCCATACTGGAAAACTATGCCGAATCAAACCCGGAAGCGGCGGTCTGGATACGTCCGATGATTCGCAAGCTGAGAAAATACAACGAAGATAACAAGGAGGAAAAGTAATGAATTCGCCATACATGGGAAAATTTCGGGTCACTCAGACCCAGCACAGTCAGCACGACGGTCTTGACCTTGTGGGACTGGACTCCAAGGAGATACACAGCACAGTCAACGG
>AUXO015670060.1_pt1 | contig 15111 bp, 16 predicted proteins | sample 768731 | NCBI WGS metagenome assembly AUXO01 (sample SAMN02715735, study PRJNA202380) | gut metagenome | biome: sheep rumen | host: Ovis aries | place: New Zealand: Palmerston North
CGCATAGTCTTTCTGACATGTTCTTTCATAAGTTCAACTGACTTGTAACCGGCCTCAATATCTACTCCTGCACTTTTGTAATCCATATGAACCCTTCCTTATTTTGTATAATTCTTATAACCGACTTTCTGAAGCTTCTCATCTTTGGCCATAACGCCCGCCTTCTGGTTCGCAGAATACTCCTTGAGCTTTTTCAGAAGTTCCTCATCCGATGTCGCAAGGATCTTTAACGCGAGCAGAGCAGCATTGGCTCCCCCGTTGATCGCGACCGTTGCCACCGGGATCCCGCTCGGCATCTGCACGATCGAGTAGAGACTGTCTCTTCCCCCGAGAGAAGTCGTATGCATGGGAATTCCTATGACCGGAAGCGGAAAGATCGCCGCACACATCCCGGGAAGATGAGCAGCCATTCCGGCTCCCGCAATGATCACTTTGAGTCCTCTCTCCTCAGCCGTCTTCGCATACTCAAAAAATTCGTCCACTTCTCTGTGCGCGGAAATAATATGCATCTCATAAGACACACCGAAATCATCCAGCACCGCTGCCGCCTTTGCCATTACCGGCATATCTGAATCTGACCCCATCAGGATTCCCACTTTTGCCATTTGTTTTCCTCATTTCTGCGCTGAATATCCTCTTCCGCCAGCGCTGCGGTATTTTAAAGCAGGTACTATTTTCCTATACTTCCTTAAAATTATCAAGCGGTTCGTTCAATTCTTCCGTTCCCGGGAGTACGAACCGGCCGTTTTCTATGATGGAAATCTCGCTGCCGTCCTCTTTTTGGACCCTGATACTCCCCAATTCTTCATACGGAATCGTAATATCCGTATGGCATCCGAAGTAAGCTTTTCCCGGATCCGTCTTCCTGAGGGCAGAGACGGAATTCTCTCTGGCTATGATTTCTCTGCCATCCGGATTATAGACCGGATTGTCCTCCTCCCAGCTGTAACAGGTATCACCCAAAGCGAAATGGGGACCGGTCTTTTCAGCGATCAGAATGGGCCAAAGTCCCTCGATCCCATACTTTCTTCCGACAACATAAGCAGTCGTGTTGGTACCTATGGCAAATTCCCCGACCGGAAGAGTTCTATGGTGGTACAGAATATTGCTCTCAATATATCTTCTTCCCTCTTCGGGATCCATAAAATTCCCGCATGAATAATCCGTGACCATGCCGTCTTTTACAGTAATCGCCAGGTCCCGGAACTCATATCCGTTCAGAAAAACTCTGGATACGAAAAGCAGGCCGTTCGTCCCCATAAGCTGCGGTGAAGTAAATACCTCGCCAACAGGAATATTCACATCAGCCACACAGTTCTCAAATGCAGTCTCCCGCGCGACATCACGAAGCGGATGAAAGCGTACTATGATATCTGTACTGTTCCTGCCCTTTCCCCTGACCCTGGCCGCCACACCGCTGTCAAGGGCTTCAATAATATGCTGCTGGATCTTCTCATACCGCCTGTTATCGAGCGTATTTATTTTTATGACCTCATCGAAGATCTCCTCAAAATGTTCTCCGATTGCAGGTACGGGAAAGGCCATGATCGTAAAAGATCTCTCCTCTTCCCTTATATAGCGCTGCGTGATCTGTATTCCCTCATTTCTCATCCGAACGGATCTCAGCTGCTGAGTCTCCGTAAGACAGATTCTTGTATCACACTCAGCGGGAGAGAAAGGTTCTTCACCGAAAGTATCCAGTACTGCGGGGCCGGCATGACCGGCTGCGAGCTCTTTTACATTTTCATAGCCTTCGCGCAGCGCCCGGAGCCTCTTCGTCACATACTCATCATCCAGGATCAGTCCCAGATCATCCCGGTGGTCATAATCGAACTGCATATTCGGGATTGCCCCTGTATATCCATTTTTTCGGTTTGCGGTTTTTGTCACCAGGCGGTATGGGGCACGGACGAATGTCGCCTGCAACCCCATTTTCTCAAAATTTTCTAATGCACGCCGCATCATTCGTTCGAAGCCGATCTGATACACGATCTGCACGGTTTTCTTTCGGGAAAGATTTTTTGCGGCATGTTCAAATCCGAGGCGGTATCCTTCTGTAAATGTATCTGCCATTCTGCGAATTTTCTCCTCCGGGAGCGAATTCTGGTATCTTGCAGAGGCTACCGTATCTTCTGAAATATATTCTCCGAAGCGATAGAGATATGAAAGATCCGAAAAATCAGCGTTCCTTATGATCTCGTCGACAAAATTCACAGACGGATCCACCTGACGTCTGATTCTGTCGGCGATATAATCCGGCATATAATCCTCAAGATAAGACCTGAATATGGCTTTTACACCGTTATATTCCGGAAGCTCTTCGCCCTGGAAGTCTCCGTATATTTCGAGGAATAGCTCCAGAAGGACACATATCCCCTCCTCGTCTTCCTCAAAAACACAAGGGATGATTCCACGAAGTTCCGCATATACCGAAGACAGCAGAACACCCATAGGCGCTCCGAGTTTTTCAGCGGCATATGAGGGATTGGCATAAGACCGCCTGTAATTTTCCGGAAGAATGTCGCTGTAAAGCCTGCGATTATCCGTATCTTTTTTCACTGAAAGTAAAAAATCCGCAACACGGCGGAAATAGTCCCCGAATGGTTCGGGCACAAGGTCTTCCCCGGGTATCTCAGCGATCCTGCCCAGGGAAAGTTCCATTCGTTCATTCATTCTTCAGATTCCCGTTCTCTCCATTATTGAATTCCTTTGATAAGGAGCGTCAGCCATACGATCATAAGAATGCCGCAGCTGATGGATCCTATGATCGACAGTGTCTGTGATACATTTTTATCGGCAAAAGATTTCATGCCCACATAGAAACCGTAAACGGAGAGCAGCATCGAGCCGATCGCAATGACCCCCACGATGCTGCCGGCATTTCCTCCCGCAGCGAAAGAAATAAATGCATCCATCAGGAACAGCACCAGTGACACTGCTGCAATTATTGTGGATGCCCGTCCCTCTTTGGAGTAGCCCTTACCCACAAAACGGTATTTTCTGTCATCTGCCATTTAAACACTCCCGTTATTCTTCAGCACCGTAAAGCTCATAGTAAGCATCGATCGCGCTCTTGATCGTATCATCGATCACAACACGGCCTTTATATTCACGGTCATACAGGTGCTCTATCACTTCCGCCATTGTTACGATCGCGCACGTTTTGATTCCGAAGCTTTCCTCAATCTCCTTCAGAGCACTCTTCTTTCCGGTTCCTTTTTCCATCCTGTCTACCGATACAACAAGTCCGCAGATATCGACGTTGCCCTGTGCACGTATAATCGGGACCGTCTCACGGATCGAGGTGCCTGCCGTCGTGACGTCCTCAATGATAATGACTTTATCACCGTCACCGATCGGACTGCCGAGAAGAATGCCCTTATCTCCATGGTCCTTCACTTCCTTGCGGTTTGAACAGTAGCGGATATTCTTACCGTATGCCCGGCTGATTTCCATCGTTGCAGCGACTGTGAGCGGAATTCCTTTGTAGGCCGGTCCAAAGAGGACATCAAAATCAAGGCCGAAATTCTGCTCGATCGCCTTAGCATAGTAACCGCCGAGACGCGCCATCTGACTGCCGTCTCTGTAGAAACCCGTATTCACAAAAAACGGTGTCTTCCGTCCGCTTTTCGTAACGAAATCTCCGAATTTCAGGACACCGCAGTCAACCATAAATTCAATAAATTCCTGTTTATATTTTTCCATTATGAACTCTCCTTACTGTTATCTGTTTTTCGAACATTCACGATCCGCTGAATTCTCATCCACACCTTTGCGCTGAAATGCGGCACGTGCTTTATCTGTTAATTCACGCATCCGATGATATCATGAATATCCTCAATGCCATGCTCGATCAGGAACGCTCTGATTCCGTCCGCGATTTTCACAGAGGCATACGGATCATGAAAATTTGCTGTTCCGACCGATACCGCACTCGCTCCGGCCATGAGGAACTCGATTGCATCCGAAGCAGTAGTAATTCCTCCCATACCGATGACCGGAATGTTAACAGCATGTGCGGCTTCATAGACCATTCGCAGGGCGACCGGTCTGATAGCCGGTCCCGAAAGACCGCCTGTCCTGTTCGCAAGGGCAAATGTCCTCCGCTCGATATCTATTTTCATCCCCGTCAATGTGTTGATCAGAGAAATAACATCCGCTCCGCCTGCCTCCGCAGCCTTCGCACATTCTTTTATATCCGTCACGTTCGGAGACAATTTCATGATCACCGGCTGTCTGGCATGTTTTTTCACTTCCGCAGTGATATTCTCTATTGATTTAGGGTTCGTGCCAAATGCTATTCCTCCCTCTTTCACATTCGGGCAGGAAATATTGATCTCCAGCATATCGACCTTCTCGTCAGCCAGACGCTCTACCACATTCAGATATTCCTCTGTCGAGTGTCCGCAGACATTGACAATTATTTTCGTATCATATCTGCGCAGAAACGGAAGATCCCGCATTATGAACACGTTGATTCCCGGATTCTGCAGTCCTATGGCATTCATCATTCCAGACGCTGTCTCAACGATCCTGGGCGTCGGGTTGCCCGGCCACGGATGGTCTGCCACTCCCTTAGTAACTACAGCACCCAGCTTGGAGAGATCAAAAAATTCGCCGTACTCCATTCCGGATCCGAAAGTCCCGGAAGCGGTCATGACCGGATTCTTAAGGATCACGCCCGCCAGATCAACTTCTGTTTTCGTCATCAAAGCTCCACCTCCCCGGCAGAAAAGACCGGTCCGTCTTTACATATTCTTGCATTTCTCACGTGGGAATGGCTGTCGACCGAAGTTGTCCGGCACACACAGGCAAGACACGCCCCCACTCCGCAGGCCATACGTTCCTCCATGGAGACGTAACACGGTATGCCCTTTTCCTCGGCATAAGTCTTGAGCGCTCTGAGCATAGGTCTCGGACCGCAGGAAAATATGACATCCGCTGTCACCCTGTTTTCCCTCATCGCATCAAGTACATTTCCGGGCGTACCGAGCGAACCATCCTCCGTCGCAATATGGACCACACCTTCTTTACGCAGATCTTCAAGGAGGTAGGTCTCAGACCGATATCCGACTGCGAATTCTTTATTTCTCAGTTTCTGCGCGCATGAAAGCAGCGGCGGAATCCCGATACCTCCGCCCACAAGTAATACGCGTCTCCCGGCATATTCCTCGATCGGAAAACCGTTGCCGAGCGGTCCGAGAACTTCGATCCTGTCTCCCTTGACAAGTGACGAGAACTCCAGTGTCCCGGCTCCTGCTATGCGGTACACAAGACGAATCGTCCCGCATTCACCTGAAAATTCACAGATAGAGATCGGCCTGGGAAGAAGTCTTGCCGAATCTTTTGAATAAAGAGATACGAATTGTCCGGGGACAACTTCTCCCGCAAACGAAACTTTCAGCGTCAGACTGTATATTCCCGACGCGATGCTCTCCTGAGAGAGTACTTCCGCTAACTCTTTCGTCATTTTATTCCTTTCTGCGCGGACACAGGGGAAATGGCCGGCACCCGCATATCTATTTATTATTTTGCAAGAGCTTCCGCTATATCTGCCTTCATATCAAGGACAGCTTCCCTTGCGGCATCGGCATAGCCTGCCTCTCCGAAAGAAGCGTATTTTTCCTGTTTCCACGCAGCGATGATCCCCCTGGAGGAATTTACGATCGCGCCGAGACCGTCATCATTAAAGAAATTGACCAGATCTTTTCCTTTGCCTCCCTGTGCTCCATACCCAGGCACAAGGATATACGACTTCGGCATGATTTCACGGAGCTTTCTGCCCATCTCGGGATAAGTCGCACCTACGACCGCTCCCACCTCGGAATATCCGCAGGCTTCCGGAGAATTATCCATACAGGACTCTCCCCATTCTCTGACTTTATCACCAACTATCTCATAGACCGGCTTACCGTCCACTTCCCGGTCCTGAAATTCTCCGCTGGAAGGATTGGACGTTTTGACCAGAACGAAAATTCCTCTGTCATTTTCTCTGCATACGTCCAGGAACGGCTTGACGCCGTCGCTTCCAAGATAAGGATTGACGGTAGCAAAATCCTCGTCGAACGGTGCGATCATACTGCTGCCGATCTTAACTTTTCCGAGATGTGCAGTCGCATAGGCAGCAGACGTAGAGCCGATATCTCCTCTCTTCACGTCACCGATAACGACAAGGCCTCTGGACTTACACAATTCAACTGTACGCCGGAATGCGATCAGACCCGGTATTCCGAACTGTTCATACATCGCGATCTGCGGTTTCACCGCGGGAATCAGATCACAGACTGCCTCCACGATCCCCTCATTGAAGCGGTATATGATTTCTCCCGCCGCTTCCAGTGTCTCACCCTTCTCCTTGATCACTGCCGTTTTTATATACTCCGGAACGAACCCGAGCATGGGATCCAGACCGACTACAATTGGTGCTTCCGTCTTCTTGATATTGGTTATCAGTTTTCCTATCATATGATATCTCCCGGTTTTACGTTACCCTGCTGCATAATAAGTGACAATCGCGCAAGCGACCCATGTGTCTTTATCATACACGAAACAATTCTTTAATTCAACAAGTACAATGTGCCAGTTCCATCACTTTCCGAAATGCCGAAAATGCTGATAAAATCAAGAAAAATCGGCGTTTTCACTTGACGTATACGCCGTGCAAGTTTATAATGCATTTTGGTAAAGATATATGGAATATACGGTAGATTCACCTTTTAGCCGGGTCTATATTACATTTATATTTTCCCCGGCGACAGGTGATTTTGTTTTCCTTAACGTCTGATCTAAAAAATGTAAATATATTTATGGAGGGATCATTAATGAACAAGGGTACTGTGAAGTGGTTCAATGCCGAAAAAGGTTACGGCTTTATCACCGGTGAAGACGGAAATGATGTATTCGTACATTTTTCCGCTATTCAGGCAGAAGGATTCAAGTCACTCGATGAAGGCCAGGCGGTAACATTTGACCTTCAGCAGGGTGCTCGCGGAATGCAGGCTGCCAACGTAGTTAAGTTATAATCCGAACTCTTAAGGACCGTTCCTACCGGACGGTCCTTTTTTAACTCTTGCGGACCGTTCCTGCCGGACGGTCTTTTTTTAACTCTTGCGGACCGTTCCTGCCGGACGGTCTTTTTCAACTCAGCGTGAGAAGGCCCGCCTAAGAAAGGTCATCTCGGACCCGTCGCAGGAGTGCGACAAAAAAGAGAGCCCAAAAGGCTCTCTCCTGATTTCGTTATGATCAATATCCATATGAAAGACCATTCACATATTCCATATAATCCGTCATATTGACTTCCGTAGAAGTCACAGCATTTTCTTCACCTTCTGCCGGTCTGGTAGCTGTCTGGTAAGCCGAGACACCGAACCATGCAACGAAAGCGACACAGAGTCCGATGAGAACGCCCTTCTCGATTTTCTCTACCCGCTTTTCTTTCTTCAGAATCGCCTTCTTATTCTTCTTATAGTCCTTATATGCGTCAACCTTTTTCTGGCTCATTGATACGACCTTCCTTAAACTTTTTCGGCTTTCATTTTTGCCACAAAGCCTACTATACCACGAGGGAACTCAAATGACAACAATGATTCCGCCGTCATTTGCATAAACAGTCGACAGACCGCCGGTCTCCACCATAATGACCTCACGCACTTTCATTCGCTGCAGGATCGCGTCCCGGACCATGATTGCACGATCATGACAGTTCACATAACTGATCCCGAGAATTTTTTCTTCAGAGTTGGCCGTTCTGTCAACGATATGACCGACCATCTTAATAAGTGCTCTGTTAGATCCGCGGGCCTGATCGATCTGTTCAATAATACCCTCCTCATTTCCGATGCAGATCGGTTTAATTTTAAGGACGGAGGCGGCCAGGGCCTTCAATCTGCTGAGGCGGCCGTTCTTGCGAAGTGTTTCGAGATTATCAAGCGTGAAAAATGTTCTTTTTTCGACAAGATAAGCATCGATGGTCTCACAAATCTCCTCAAAGGGGACGCCTGCGTTCTCCATCTCCGTAATTTTATGAACGACGATCGTTTCACCAACAGATGTGGATCTTGAGTTAAATACGTGTATTTTGGCATCCGGGTGTGTTTCAAGATACATATTCCTGGCTATTACGGCACTCTGATAAGAACCGGAAAGCTCTGCGGAAATCGTCACGCCGTATATATGCTCGGCACCACAGTCATACTCCTTCAGATACGCTTCAGGAGAGGGACATGCTGTTTTCGGGCAAGTGGGAGAGTCTGCTATTTTCTTTACAAGAATCTTCTGGCTGAGAGTCCCATCGTCGATGATCTCCTCATCACCGATCATCAGAGTAAGCGGAACAATACTATATTCTTCCCTTCCCTTGAGATCATCTGTCAGTTCACCTGCACTGTCCATTGCGATTTTGAATTTCATCGTATTTCTCCGTAATTAATTTATTTATAACCATTAAATGTGGTTTTTTAAACCACTAAAATTGTAGCATACTTGAAATCGGTTCTCAAGCAAAACATCTTTGTGCATAATTCGTAGCTGTAAGTGACAGTTATGGCTTTTCTATGATACACTATAACTCAGCCTGCACACCCGGAGGAAAAGAAATGATAGCGCTGCATATTCTTGATACCAAAATGTTCATGAAACAATTTCTTGTCTTAAATGCATTTGACCGCTGGAATCTCTCCGAGGGAACGATCACGACCTTCTGCACCTTTTCCATAGACGGGACCTGGCAGAGGGATTTCTATGACCCCGATGGCGTAAACGTTCTTCATGACAGGGCACTTACACCCTGGGGCAAGCTGAGAGAGTACTGTTTTTCCCTGATCCGGGGCAAGAACACTCCCCTTTCCTTCAAGTTCGTTTTCGTGCTTCCCGAGGAGCTCATCGGTGAATTCCTGACGTCCAACGGACTGAACAATGATCCGGACGAAATTGCGGGTCTCTACCTCAATATCTCCTTCCGGAACAAGAAGCTTCTGCTGACAACCGGGACCGCTCTTCGAACCTTTTCGCTTGATCGCTCCATCGACGCTTCCTGGGATGTGTATGTCCGCGGTTTCCTCAGGAGGTACGGCATCGCGGCAGAGACGGCTGAATAAATACCCAAAAGGCTGTCGAACTGAACTTTGCAGCAACATAATATGACGGTGTACTTTTATATGTACCGGTCATATTCAGCTATGCATTGACTCAGTTCGACAGCCTTTTTTCAGTTTTACTTTATAAGAAGAAGCATGATATCATTGGATCTCTTTACAAATGCAGCCATCTCCTCCTGTGTGAGCGGCTTATGCGAGATGACCGCCAGATCATACAGCTGCCTGCAGATCATCGGTGTATTCTCATCATCCTTTTTGTCCAGAACAAATTTCACAAGCGGATGATTTGCATTCAGGACCAGAGTCTCCTGATTTCCGAACATGGACGGATCATTTCCCATTCCGTACATCTTCATCATATCCTGCATACGGCGGTTCTCCTCGGAGAGCGTCATGACTGCGGCGACATCATCGTCCTTCATATTCTGGACCTTGACATCCAGCTTCTCGTTCTCAAGATTCTTGCGGAAAGTTTCTGTCAGGGAATCGATGTCCTCCTTTCTGACTTCTTCTTCTCCCAGGAAGTCGTCCGCAACTTCAGAGTCGATCCGGGCAAACTTCAGCTTCTCATTCCTCTGCTCAAGCTGTGTGATGAACGGCTGGTCGATATTATGTTTCAGAATAACAGCATCCTTGCCGTTCTTTCTGAACATTCCGATATACTGAGCCTGCTGGACCTCGTCGGTGACATAGAATACGGTCGCTTTCTCCGGCTCTTTTTCCTCTTCCGGCTCCGACTCTATTGTCTCACCTGTAGCTGTATCGATCACTTCCTGCTCAATGCTCTCTTCGGCAGCATTCTCTTCGGAAGAATCAGCCTCCTTCTTTTCAGTCTCTTCTGCTGCAAGTTTGTTCTTTTCGACATACTCCTTAAGCGTCAGATACTTATCATCAAGATCCTTGAAAAGCATGTAATCCATCATCTTGTCAGCGAATTTCACATCGCGCACGCATCCATACTTGATGAACGGAGAAATATCATCCCAGTATTTCTCATAGTCCTCCCTCTGTGTCTTACACATTCCGGAGAGCTTGTCCGCGACTTTCTTACTGATATAATCGCAGATCTTCTTTACCGTGCCATCATTCTGCAGCGCGGAACGGGAAACATTCAGCGGAAGATCCGGGCAGTCGATCACGCCCTTCATTGTCATCAGGAATTCCGGAATGACTTCCTTAATGTTGTCCGCAATAAATACCTGATTGTTGTAAAGTTTGATCTGAGATTCCAGCGCGTCGTATTCCGTATTGATCTTCGGGAAATAGAGAATGCCTCGAAGGTTGAACGGATATTCCGTTCTCAGATGGATCCAGAACAAAGGCTCCTTATAGTCATTAAAGACTTTCCGATAGAACTCTTTATAGTCCTCATCCTTGCATTCGCTCGCCATTCTGGTCCAGAGAGGATTCGTATCATTGATCGGAAGCTTCTCGGGCTTAACTTCCGGTTCCGGAGCCTCCTCGCCTTTCTCCTCTGCCTCTGCTTTGGCTTTGGCATTCCTCTCGTTCCTTCTTGCGTCCTCTTCTTCCTCACGCTTTTTCGCGCCTGCGCTTACATCCTCGAGGAAAATCGGGATTGGCATAAAGGAACAGTATTTCTGAAGGATCTCACGTACACGGAACTCATTACAGAACTCGTAGGAATCATCATTCAGATACAATGTGATTTCCGTTCCGATCCCCTGCTTGTTTCCTTCTTCGATCGTATAATCGGACTGGCCGTCGCTCTCCCAGTGGACCGGTTTCTCACCATCCAGATAGCTCAATGTGTCAATATGTACTTCATCCGCGACCATGAATGCAGAATAAAATCCCAGACCGAAATGGCCTATAATCTGATCCTGGTCTGTCTTGCCTTCGTACTTCTTGAGGAACTCGGAAGCACCGGAGAATGCGATCTGAGTGATATATTTCTCGACTTCGTCATAGGTCATACCGATGCCGTTATCGATGAACTTCAGTGTCTTCTCATCCGGGTTCACGACAACATGCACCTGGTATTTGTAATCCTCTTCCGGTCTGAACTCGCCGACTCCTTCAAGCTTTTTCAGCTTTGTGATCGCGTCACAGGCATTTGCGACCTGTTCACGAATAAAAATATCATGATCCGAATAGAGCCATTTCTTAATGATCGGCAGCATGTTCTCGCTGTTGATTGATAGCTTTCCTGTTTTTGCCATGTTTTATCACCTCTTTATCAGTATCTGCTTTTAGCATCGCATTTTTCACTTTGCATAAGACATAATAAGACCGAAAAACAAAAAAGTCAAGAAAAATCAGCACTCAACCGAGGTGAGTGCTGATTTATGTGCCACTATTCATTTTTTGAGCTTCGATCAGCCCTTCCCTTCCACCAGCCTTCTTACCAGCTCTGCATAAAACATGTTTCCATATCGATACCGATAACCGCCATTGTATTTAATTGCAACACCGTTATAGTAATTGGTCTTAGCTCCCCCGGAGCGCTGCTTCGCAAATTCCTCCGCGATCTCGATTGACTCAACACCACCGTTCTCAGCTACAAAATCTACGTAATCTATACCATAATTATAAGCCTGAACAGCCGTCAGCTCATCACATCCGAGTGCCTCTGCCCTTCCCAGCGTCTCGGCCAGATAAGCACATCCCTGCCGGATGGATTCATCTGTATCAAGCGTGTTAGGAGCCAGTCCCAACGATTCCGAGGACTGCATTACATCCTTTCCGCTTCCTCCGGACTCGACCTGCATAATTGCCAGAAGATAATCCACATAATCCGGAATCCCGGCTTCGGCCGCGTACTTTTCGACTTCCGGTCTGAAGCTTTCTACCTGAGGGGAAATCCTAGTCATATTTTTTCTGCCGAATATTCCCAGACAGACGATCGTAAAAGTACAGAAAAGAAGAACTGCCATCACAGCAAGAATCAGAATTTTTCTTTTCCTTCCCATGGAAGCAGTCTTCGCCCTTTTTCGTCTCCCGGTCGGGGATTTTCGGCTACTTTTCTTTTTATTTTCCATATACCCACTTATTTTACAGTCAGGATTTTTTCTCTTACCAGTTTTTCTTCGATCACTCTCAAATCAGGAGTTCTTAGAGACGTTCCGTTGATGCAGCCTGCGCAAAACGGTATATCCCGGATCAGCCTGTCTCTCAGGATACTATCCCCTGAAAAAACGTAAAAAGCCGCCAGTTTTCCCTCTTTCTTCAGATGATTCCACAAGCTCTCATCGCCGCCATACCCTATGACAGGCATCTTTTCCGGTGCTTCCATGCCGGTCTTTCTGCGGTGCCATTTATTGAAATTCTTTACAAATTTTTCTCTCAGGACATCAGGTACCAGAACGATTTCCGGAGCTATCTCCGAGAGCCCCGAGGACTTCTTCCAGGCAAATACTACCTTTTCGGCATTTTTATCGATCTCCGCCAAAGCATCAAAAACCGCCACCGCTCTTCCGATCTTATCGTCCTTTGATACCACAGAATAATCAAATCCTCCGAGGACCAGGTCGGGATCCGACATACTGCATTCTTCCCCCTCATAATAAATCCTCCCATAGTCCGCGGGAACACACTTGTTCGTTATATCTGTAAGGAAAGCAGCTGTTGACGTCTCTCTTCCCCGAAAACGAAATACCGTACAGTTTCCAAGCGCCAGGGACATCATATACACTCCAAAAGAATGAAGGAACGGCATGCGTCGATCCGGATCGATCATGACCAGCCCACACGGCTCGTAATAGGTACGGCCCATGGAAATAATATAGGGAGCCTTCGGAACTTCCCAGGATGATCTGAGCGCATTTTTCGCCTTCCCGGCAGCAAGTTTTAAAGGACGCTCAATCAGCGAGCAGTAATACAGCATGCACTCCGGTTTAATGATTCCGAGATCCAACGCAAGGTAGGCAAGAATATCATCCTTCTTGTCCGTCACGGCATTAAGACAGGCATTTAACACTTCATGCCTGAACTCTCCGTCCCTGCTGTCTCCGTTGTCATAAAATTCACGAAATCCCATTCCCACACCTCCTGAGACCGGATCCATTTTCCGAAAAGAACGCGCGTGCAACAGTACTTATACGTTTACGATCAGATACCTGCCTGACGGAAGCGGAAATATCTCGGATGCGTCTTCGATCTCCTCATCGGACATTCCATGTGTATCCATTCCCATCTCTTCCAGATAATCTCTTACATCTTCGATGGAATCCACTACCTCCGCCATACAGTCTTCCAGAAAATCTTCCGCTTCCTGTAAAGTCTCAGCTACAGGTTCATCAAAAAGTTTATCCTGTAAATCAAGAAACGTATTAAGGCACTCATCTGAAAACTCTGACATGATCTGTTCCCTCCTGTGCAAATATCAATTTCCGTTGAGATATAGTTCAACAAGATCTTTCGGATGCTCAATGATATACCAGGCACCGTTATCTTCAAGCTCTTTTCTGTCACGGAATCCCCACAGAACACCGACTGTGACCATTCCGGCATTATTGCCTGTCTGCATGTCTGTCCATGTATCCCCCACATACAGACATTCCTCCGGCTTTACGGAAAGTTCTCTCGCAATTGCCAGAGCTCCGTCCGGCTCCGGCTTCAGCGGATAGCCTTTCTTCTGGCCCCGAATGCAGTCAAAAAAGCCTTTTCCGAACACGCTCTCCACGACCTCGACAGCCGCAGCATCGGGTTTATTGGAAAAAACAGCGCACTTCACTCCGCTTTCCTTCAGGATCATAATATTCTTCGTTATTCCGTCATACGGTCTTACTTTATAGGACGGATCTTCCTTAAGAAATTTTCTGTTCAGCAGACAGCCGGTCTCGTAATTTTCTCTTGTATATCCGCCGACTTTGATCAGCGTCTTTTCCACGAGCTTGTTGGCTCCGTCACCGCAGTAATACCTGTAATCACCGACAGGCTGAGCCGGAAACCCGAGCTCTGTGAGCATGCGGTTGCCGGCTTTTGCCACCGATTCCAGCGTATCAAGTATTGTACCGTCGAGATCAAATATGCACGCTTTTATCATATAATCCCCCTGTTCATACCGCACAGGCTGCTGCCGTAAAATGAGCTGCACCCTTTCCTCAGCGGAAAAAAAACAGATTCCATTTTATTTCTTCGGAAGCTTAAAAGAACTCTTTAAATTAACGATACGGTTGAAGACAGGCGCTCCTTCCACAGAGTCCCTCGGGTCCACATTGAAGTATCCGGCACGTACGAACTGAAAGCTTTCATACGGCTTTACATGAAGCAGGGCCGGTTCCAGCTTTGCGTTATCGACAACAACAAGAGAGTTCGGATTAAGATTCAGGGATCCGTCTTCCTTATTGTAAACGCCTCTTGATTCATCTACGAGATTCTCATAGAGGCGCACTGTTGCGGTAACTGCTTCTGCAGCCGGTACCCAGTGGATCGTTCCCTTGACCTTTCGGCCGGTAAAACCGCTGCCTACCTTGGTCTCCGGGTCATACGTGCAGTGAACGACGGTGACCTTTCCGTTCTCATCTTTTTCACAGCTTACAGCTTTTACAAAATACGCATGCATAAGGCGCACTTCATTGCCGGGATACAGTCTCTTGTATTTCGGAATCGGATTCTCCATAAAATCATCACGTTCAATATAAAGCTCCCGTCCGAATGGGATCTGTCTCTTTCCGAGTTCCGGGTTCTCCAGGTTGTTATCGGCATCGAGCATCTCCGTCTGACCTTCCGGATAATTATCGATAACGAGTTTGATCGGATCCAGAACAGCCATCATGCGCGGGACCTTCATCTTCAGATCCTCCCGGATGCAGTACTCAAGCATGGCATAATCTACGGAGGAATCGCCCTTGGCAACACCTACGAGCTCCACAAATTTCTGGATAGATTCCGGGGTGAAGCCTCTGCGTCTCAGCGCAGCGATCGTAACAAGACGCGGATCATCCCAGCCGTCGACCGTTCCATCCTCGACGAGCCGTTTAATGTAACGCTTGCCGGTCACAACATTTGTAAGATACATCTTTGCAAATTCGATCTGCTTCGGCGGATGCTCCCA
>AUXO015858436.1_pt1 | contig 15107 bp, 23 predicted proteins | sample 768731 | NCBI WGS metagenome assembly AUXO01 (sample SAMN02715735, study PRJNA202380) | gut metagenome | biome: sheep rumen | host: Ovis aries | place: New Zealand: Palmerston North
GGGATAATAATCTATACACACACTTGACACGACATTTTCCCCCTAAACCGTCAACCAATTGTCAACTTACGCAGTGTTGACACACAAAACCAACATCCCAGCACACTTGACATTTTGTTATGTAAAATATAATTTTATGACATTTTGTTGTTGACTTATTAATTTTAATGTTGTAATATATAATTAGATAAAGGAAGATAATCCTTATCTAAATAGGGTGATGACCTTAGCATCAATGTGAGAGATCACAAGAAAGGAATTGAAATGGAAGCAAAAACTTCTGAAGCAGGTTTAATAACTGTACCAGCAAAAACAAACAGTTATGAATTAACATCTGGAGTTACATCAGATGAATCATCTAGAACTAGAAAATTTACTAGTTTAGATATGAATGATGAAGCTCAACAAGATTTACTTTTATCAGCTATGGAGGAAGTTGATACAAAATTAAATGAACATATAGGAGAAGTTATTGATGTAATCGGCTATTATGTTGTAGAACATGAAGTTGATACAGCTAATGATGAAACAGGAGAAGTTATTACTAGAAAGAAACATGCTTTAGTATTATTTGATGAAAATCATAAATCATATGCAACTGGATCTAATGCTTGTTTTATGTCATTTAGTAATATAGTATCAATTAAGGGAATTCCTACTCCAGAACATCCTCTAAGAGTTCAAATCATTGAAACTCCAGCTAAAGAAAAAGGACATAATTATTTAAAATTAAAACCTGTTGTTGATAAGGGAGAATAGTTATGTTAAGTAAAGAAGATTTAAAATTAATATCTGATAGATTAGATAAAATTGTTAATCCATCAGAAGATGAATTAAATTTAAAACAAAGAATTAATTTAATGATAGAAATGCAAGAATTTCAAGAAGATATAAATAAAAAAAGAAATGATCTAGAATCTAGATTAAAATCATTAATGAAAATTGACAAGTAGAAAAAATAAAAAACAATAACCACTTGAAATATTACCTCCTTTGATTTATATATTAATTAAAGGAGGTATTTTGTTTATGCAAGAAATAGTTCAATTAATAACAGATAATGGAATATCTATAGTATGTGTTGCTTACATGATTTATTTTCAATTAACTACTATGAAAGATATTCAAAAAACTATGTCTGAAATGACTACAACTCTAGAATTAATTAAAGAAGAAATAAAAGATTTAAAAAAGGAGAAATAATTATGGGAAAACATATTGGAGCAACTGTTAATCCAGTTTTACAAAAAAATAATCATTATATGACATCTCCATATGGAGAAAGAGAATTGAATAATAAAGTTGCTAAACATAATGGAATTGATTTAGTTAATGGATCTGTAGCAGGGCATTTATCAGGAGATTATATAATTGCTATTGCTGATGGTAAAGTTACATATACAGGTTATTCAAAATCAAGAGGAAATTATGTTGAAATATTACATACTAATGGATTTAAAACTAGATATTTACATATGAAAGATAACTCTATTCAAGTTGTAAAAAATCAATTAGTTAAAAAAGGAACTGTATTAGGTTATACTGGAAGAACTGGAGAGGGTGTTACAGGAGTACATCTTCATTTAGCTGTAGTAAATAAATCTGGTAAGTGTGTAGATCCTCTACCTTATTTATTAGGAGATAAAGGTTTTAATAATACAGATAATTGGGAATTAGGAGATTATATTTTATTATATCAAAAGTATTTAAGAACTTCTCCAGAGGTTAAAGCAGGTAATAAAGCAAAATATAGAAATTTATCTCCAGCATGTAAAGCTAAATGTATTAAAGATTCTTTAGGTTATGCTAGATATAAAATAGGAGCTAAAATTAATATTAAAGGTAATAGATTTGATAAAAAAGGTAATCTATGGGGAAGAACTAATACTCTATGGGTATGTATTAAAGATTCATCAGGAGATCAAGTTAAGAAAGCATAATGGCAGATAATATAGTTAGAAATGTAGCTCCCTTTATTAATGATAGATTTTTAATTACTACAGCATGGTGGACAGAAAGATGGGGAGAAATACATAGAGGATTAGATATTGCTACATCAGGATCTAAACCAGTATATTCTATATTAAAAGGAGGATTACATTCTAAAGGAACATCAGAATCTGCAGGTAATTGGGTTATAATTGCAGATACTGATCCTAATTCTCCGACATATGGTTATGCTACTAGATATTTGCATTTAGCTCAACAAGTAGAATTTCCAGTAGGACATCAATTCAATGTAGGAGATTATGTTGCTATGGAGGGATCTACCGGAGAAAGTACAGGAATTCATTTACATGTTGAGATGCAGAATATCAGATTATGGAATTGGCAATGGCATTTCTCATATACTAAAACTGATTATCTAGATCCTACTGAGTTTATGGGAATAGATAATATTGAGGGTACATGGTGGATTTATAATGGACATCCTCATCCTCAGCCTACTTCTGGAAAAAGAAATAAATTTCCATGGGTGTTATATAGTCGTCAATTAAGAAACAAAAGAATGTCAATATATTGACATTCTTTTTATTTTATGTTAATCATTATTATAGAAAGGAGAACTAATATGGCTAAATTATCTAAACAAGAATTAAAAGCTTTAATTGCTGAAAAAATTGAAGATACTGAGCTACAAACTGAATTACTTGAAGATATTGAAGATTCTATAGATGAATCAGAAGTTGAAAGAGTTGATAAAGCTGAATTAGATGCTTTACAAGCTAAATATGATGATTTATCAGAAAAATATAGATCTAGATTCTTAGAAGTTAAAGAAGTTGAAGAAGCAGTTGAAGAAGCAAAAGAAGAAGCTAATGATTCATCTGAAGAAGTTAAAGAAGAAGAAGTTATTGATGTTCAAGAAATATAATTTATAGGAGGAATGATAATATGAGTAAAACACAAAAAGCATTAAATAATGTAAAAACTAGTGCTGATTTATTATCTTATATTATTAATGTAACTCCAGAACTAAAAGGAGAAATTGATTTACCAGTTCAAGGAGAATCAATTCAACCTATAGGAAAGATTATCATTAATAATGATAGATATAAAAATGCATTCATCAATACTGTTAACTTAATCGGTTTAACTGTATTAAAGAGAAATGGATGGGAAAATCCATGGAACTTTACAAAAAGAGGAACATTAAGATTCGGACAACAAGTTAGAGAGTTAATTAATGATCTAGCTAATGTTTATGATTATAATGAAACTCTTAAAGGAGATGTAACTAATTTCTTAAAGACTGAAGTTCCTAATGTATATAGTTATATACATGAAATAAATTTCCAAAAATATTATAAAACTACTACAGATGATACTCAATTAGCTATGGCTTTTGATAGTGAAACTTCATTATTTGATTTTGTAGATGATACTATCGGAATGTTAGCTGAATCTCTAGATTATGATCAATACTTAGTTGATAAATATCAATTATGTAGAAGAATTCTAGATGGTACAGTTACATCTATTAATATTCCTGATTTTGCTAATCTAGAAACTAGACAAGTAGTTGGATTCATGAAAGGCGTTTCTAATTTAATGACATTTAGAAGCCCTAACTATAATCCAGCAGGAATAAGAAGAGCTACTAAGCATGAAGATCAAAGATTTATTCTTAACTGTGTATATGATGGAAAAGTAACTACTGAAGTATTAGCAACATCATATTTTAGAAATGATGCTGAAATGCAAAGTAAATTATCTTTAATTGATTCATTTAAAGATACTGATTCTGAAAGATTAACTGAAGTATTAGGAGATGCTTATGTTCCATTTACTGAAGCTGAACTTGAAGAATTAGATAAAGTAATTGGAGTTATTATTTCAGATGAATGGTTTATGGATTATGCTTATGCATTAAATAATGATGCAGAACAAGCTGATGGAAAGAAATATACTGAATTCTATAATCCTGAAACTATGAAGAATAATCATTGGTTACATTATTGGGGAGTATTCTCAACATCTCCATTTGAAAATGCTGTAGTATTTACAAGTGAAACTGTTGCTGTTACTTCTGTAACTGTTAGTCCTGATGCTGTTACTGTTTCAGCAGGACAAGAAGCTAAATTAACTGCTGTAGTTGAAACTACAGGATTTGCTAATAAAGCTGTAACTTATTCATCATCTGATGAATCTATAGCTACAGTTGATGCTTCTGGATTAGTTAAAGTTGCATCTGATGCTACATCTGCATCTACAGTAACTATTACTGCTACATCAGTTTATGATGCTACTAAATCTGGAACTGCTACTATTACAGTTGCTTAGTTTCAGAATAAATAAAAGCTACTTATATGTAGCCTGATTAGATGGAGGCTAGAAATAGCCTCCTAATTTATTAAAGGAGGAAATATTAATGAAAAGAAGAACTATAAATTCTCAGCTAGGTAATTATAAAACTTATTTAGCATATAGAAATAAGATGTTAACTCTAGCTATGAATGTTTTTCAATTTAAGAATATGAATCCATTCATTGATATGGCTTATGTCAATTCTAATTTAGTATTAAAAGGATCTATTGCTTTCTTTAAAGATGAAGTTATGGGATTACTTGCTCTTCCTTATACTCCTGTAGGATCATTAGATATATATGGTAGACCTACAACAATTAAAGTAATACCTAAAAATGGAAGTTATAATAGAACATTACATAGAGGAGAATTTGTTATCATGTATGATAATGAATCTAAATTACCTATATGGGATTCTATTGTACAAAGCTGTGAAAGAATAGCTGAAATAAAAAGAACAATAGATATTAATATTTCTCAACAAGCTACACCTAGATATTGGAAAACTTCAGAAGCTAATTTAAAAACTGTTGAAAATATGCTTAGAGATATAGATTCTAAGGTAGATGCAATAGTTACATCTGATAATAATATTATAGATGATATTACATGTTGTTTAGCTCCTGCTCCATTTGTTGCAGATAAATTAAATGAAGCAAAGAAAGAAGAATGGGCTGAGTTCCTAGAATTAATAGGAATATCTAATGTAGCTATACAAAAGAAAGAAAGAGTAATAAGAGATGAAATCTTAACTTCTATGGGAGGAACTATTGCATCAAGATACTCTAGATTTGAATCAAGAAGAAAAGCTATTGAAGAAATCAATAAAAAATTTGATGAAAATCTAGAAGTTACATTCTATGATGGACTTCCTACAACTATAGAAAATGTAGATGAATTCTTAAATGATGGGGAGGTAGATGAAAATGTTATTAATGAATCAACCATTTCTACCGAATAATTTTACTAAAGCATTAGATTTATATGATGATCCTCCAACATTATATTCTATAATGCAAAGTATAGTTAATTTTGATAATGATAATCCAGTTAAAATAAAAGATTTACCTGAATTATCTAGATCAACTATATTTGATTTTGATTACCCATCAACAGGAACATCTTTTAAAAAGGATGAATTTGAAAGAATGTTCTTAACTCATTATATGTTTAGAAGAATTAATTATGATACATTAACATCTTTTAAACTACATTTAAATGTTAAATTACATGATATAATGCCTAAATATATAAAGATGTTTGATGAAATAGGAAAGCTTAATTTTGATGGTACTAAAGAAGTTCATGAAAGAACATTAGTTGATAATAAAGAATCAACTTCTTCAGGAACATCTACAGGAACTACATCAACAGAAGATGCTACTACTTCAGATAATAGATTTTCAAATACTCCTCAAAATAATATAAATGACATTAAAAATGGAGAATATGTATCAGAATATACATATACTCAAAATAATTCTAATGCTTCTACTGATTCAGAAACTAATTCAACTACTGAATCATCTGATACATCTAATGTTAAAGAAGATATAATTATTACTAGAGGAGATAATATAGAAGAATATCAAAAATATCAAGAATTATCTTTAAATATATATTCTATGATATATCATGAATGTGATGAATTATTCTATGGTATTATGTAAGTAAAGGAGGAAAATATATGGCTGACATAATTAAACCAAGTTATAAAAACATCCCATATATTAAAGGATGGGTATTGACTAACTTTCCATTTATAGAAGCTGATTTTGATGCTATAACATCATATGAGCTATGGTGTAAAGTAGTTAAATATGTTAATGAATTAATTTCTAATATGAGATTAACTCAAGATGCTGTTAATGATTTAATTGATGCTTTTGCTGAATTAAAAGAATATGTTGATACATATTTAACTGATATTGATGAAGTTAAAAGACAAATAGAAGTTATTAATTCAACATTAGTTGATTATAAAGAATTAATAGATAAAAATACTTCTGATATTGCATCATTAGATAATAAAATAGATTCTGAAATTGAAGCTTTATCAGAAAGATTAACTAGATTAATTGTTAATAACTATAATATATTAAAAGATTATATTGATGGAAATGTTGCTATTTTGGATGAAAAAATAACAAATATTCAAATAGGACAAATTCAAGTATATAATCCAACTAATGGATTATTACAACCACTTCAAGATGTATTAAATGATTTATATGAATCTGGAAATATAAATGCAATTTCTGCATCTGAATATGATGCATTAGAATTAACTGCTACAGCTTATGATGCATATCAATTAACTGCTAGAGAATATGATACTAATGCTAAAGAATTATTACAATAATGAAAGGATGATATATATGATAAAATTAAATATTCAAAGATTTGGACATACTAATTCAACAAGTAATTATGAATTACCTCAATTTGTAGGTACTGATAAACCTCAATGGTTAACAGATATTAATCAAGCTTTTGCTTCTATTGATACTGCTATTCATGCAGTTTCAGTTCTAGCTAATTTAAATTCTACTAAAATAGGAGATTTAACTGATTTATCTACTGATAATAAAATAGATTTAGTATCTGCTATAAATGAAGTTGATTCTCATACTGATTCTAATACTAATATCATAGCAGGACATACTACTGCTATAGGAAATAATACTACAGCTATAGGAAATTTGACTGATCTTGATACTGTAGATAAAGCAGATTTAGTATCAGCTATAAATGAAGTTGATTTACTTGCTAAAAATAATGAAACTGTTATATCAGGACATACTACAGCTATTGGAAATATTAATGATGAAATATCTAATATGCCTGATTTTAATTTAAATAGATTTGAAACTTTATCATTTACAGGAGCTGATAATTTTAATTTTAATTTAACTTTAGCAACTAATGATGATGCAAGTATATTTAAATTATATGGTTATTCTAATTATACTCCATCAAGAATAGGAACTATAACTGCTACTGCTTCATCAAGATTAAGACCTACAGAAGCATATAATATTGAGGGAGTAGGATTAGCTATTCCAACTTTTGGAGGAGGTATTATAAGACCTGTTACATTACAAGTTGCAACAAATGGAACTATTACTATTTCTGTATATAACGATCAAACATCAGCAGGAATGATTATGAATTTACCTCCATGTGTTTATTTTAATAGAAATTTTGGAGATTAATAATATTGACATATATAAATAGTTATTATATAATTAAATAGTCATTTAATATTAATACTATCTGAGATAATATTAATATTGTTTGATAATATTTTGTTGGATCATATCTTATATGTTTCAACCTCAATATAAAAAGAGAAGTTATTACTTCTCTTTTTTCATGTCTTAATTTGTAATATTATTAGATACTGAATAATCTCCTAAATTATTATGATTATTCCAGATAGTTATTCCTCTTCTAAATAGATTATTAATTGATTCTATATCTTTAGATGGAGGACATATTCCATTATAATTATTTATATATGCTACATTATCTTCTTCTGCTATTTGTATATAATTATAATTTTGTCTATGCCCCATATTAGGAATTTTTAATCTATTAACTTTATAACCTTGTCTAGTAAAATAATTATCTAACATTCTAGCATATTCAGCTTTAATAGACATTTTATTATAATCAAATCCTATTCTATTAGATGCCATAGTTATATCTCCTCCGTTAACATCTCCTTTAGCTTGAGGAGGTACTAATGAAGCTTGATAAATAGATCCTACAGTATTAGCTAATTTAATTCCACCAGTTGCAGCCATTTTACCTTCTCCAGTAGCAGCTCCTAAAGCAACTTCTGTAGCTCCTATAACTGATTGAATTCCTATATTAACAGCATTTTGAGTTAACCAGTTAGTAAATACATCTGAGATCCATGAACATGTTGCATATTTTCCTGACATTAAGCCATAACTAAATTCTAAATTGTTCCACGTTTGATCTACATTTTTAGCATTATATTTTTTATAATTTAATGGGTATAATTTAATACTACATCCAACACTTACCATTCCATCAATATTAAATTTAGGAGTATTATCTACAAAATCTTCATAATGATAAATAACATCTCCTCCACAATTATTCGTAATATATAAATAATTATATGGGTAACATAATAATTTTTTATTAACAGGAGTATAACCATTTAATGAATTATTTAAAGATATAGTTGCTTCTCTAACCATACTAACAGGATCAGTTGATGTTTTAACAGCAGATACTTTTATATCTGTTTGATTTCCTAATGATACAGTGTACCATTGATTAGCAAATGATAATAATGTAGGTATTAAGAAAATACAATATATAGCATCTGATGCTCCTATATCATCATATGCTTGAATCATTTTAGAACAGTTCTCTGGACTATCAAATAAATAATATGTTAATCCACTATAAATTCCTCCATATTGTCTATCATATGGACTTACACTAGGTAAATTACCTGCTTTAGAAACTCCCATACATATAAATGTTGACTGACCTAATCTAAAATCTATAGCATCAGCATCATTAATAATATATTCTCCTGTTTCTAATCCCTCAGGAATTGTATGTAGACCTACTGTATCATCTGTAACATGTTCTCTTATTACATAACATGCTTTAGCATCCCAGTATGAAAACCATGTAGACCATACATCATTAGTAAATCTTATTCTAGTAGCTTTTTCTGATACATATTCAACTGAATCAATAAAAGCAAAAAATATTTTATTACTATAATCAGGATTTTGATATGCTAAATAATTAGCTTGAATTACTACTCCATAAGGAGCTTGAACTATTATTTCCCCTGTATCTCTTAAAAATTGATACTTATTATTATAATATACTAAATTATTTTGATTTTCCATTAATTGAATTAACTCTGATTCTGAATAATTTAATACAGCTCTATAATCTTTATCTAATTTAATATTTTTAGATAACCATATTTTACTATCTCTATTCATAATTTATTCCTCCTTTTTCTTTCATATCTTCTTGATCTTGCTTTTTGTGATTCATATAATCGTTCAAATCTTGTAGGAACATTATTATCTTCATAAGCATAACATAATGTCCCTCCATATGTTCTAATTTGATAATTAATTATTTCTACATATACAGGGTATAAATTTATTTTATCATATAATTTTGATTCTTTACACTTTAATATTTTTAAATAACATCCATATGATGGAAAATCAGTATCTTTATATCTAGCAAAAATTATTTTATCAACTATATTCATACAACTAGAATTGATATTATTAAACCTACTGTAACTATTGATAATGCAATAATACATCCAATTAATATATATAATCCAATATTTTGTTCTCTTCTCCATGAATCAGCTTGTCTTTCAAAATAATCAGCTACTTCTTCATTAAATTCATTATATTTCTTCATATCTTATTCCTCCTTTATTTTTTAATAGTAAAATCTATTGCTTGTTTAAAATCAGTTCCTACTAAATCTGTTGCGTAAAATATATTAGATTCTCTAAATGTTTCTAAAACCTCTTTTAATTTATCATTTTTAAATGTCGGATTATATATATCTCTTTGATAATATATATTAGTGCTAACTATATCAGATACTATTAATGTTTTATCTTTAAATTCCTTATCATATGGATAAATAAACCATATTAAATTTTTTTCTTCTTTATCTTTTAATAATTCAGCTATAAATTTAAATGTTTTAAATTGAAAACCTATATTGAATTTTTTCTCATAACATTTTCTTGATTTAGGTAACTTAGGCTGAGGATCGCTTTGCCATTCTCCTCTATTAATCATATTTGCATGAGTTCCGAATGTAATTCCCTGTTTAGCTGAATTATCACAGTATTCTATAGCTATTTTAATTTTAATAGGATTTCCCTCATCATCTACTGATCCTGTATCTGCATATGATACAGCTATAGTTCCTATTTTTTGATTTCTTACTATGTCCATTAATCCCCATTCAGGGAAATATGGGCATACTTTTGAAATAGAGTTACCTAATAACCAGCATCTAACAACTCCTCTTTTTCTATCTACAGTGTTCCAGAAATTAAGGAATTTATTTGGCTCATCAGCCAAGTATGGATCTTTACGAGAAATAAATTCCTCAAATATAATATTTTTAACATCTAAATATGATCCACCTGCATAGTGTTGCTCTAATGATAAGGCTACTACATAACCTATATAATCTCCTCTTGTTTTCTTTCCAGTTTCAGGATCTTGATATAGAAGATATATTCTACCTTTGTAAATATCAAATGTATTATATTTATTATCTGTTAATGATGCTATATCAACATCTTTTAAGTAATCCTCTATATTAGATCCTTTAACTTCAATAGCATATCTTCTCATAAGTATAAATCTATCTCTATTTAATCCATCTTTTACAATAGAATTTAAATATGGAATTATACCTTTTTTATGTTTAGCTTGAAAAGATTTACCTCCTGATCTTTCTCCATATATTACATTAAATAAAGCATTTTCTTGATCTATCTTATCTATATTATAATAGACATTCTTTTTATTACTCATTAGCTATCTTAGCATTTTCTACTTCAAGTAATATATTTTGCTTTATTAATGAATATACTTCATCAGATGCTTGACCTGACATTACATAACTTCTATTTAATTTTAGTTTCTTGCAAATAGCTGTCATAGTTATTTTATTAAAATTCTTAATAAATATAAAATCTTTACTTTGTTTCTTTTCCATCTTCTTTAATACCTCCTATTATATCTTTTATTATATTACATCTAGATAATGTTAATCTTTCATCTGTAGTAGATTCTATATAATCAACTTCATGATTTATACTATATATTTTATCTATTAAAATATTTATTGCATCATATATAACTTCTAAATCAATAGATGTTACTTTATAATCTTTTAAATACATATCATAGCCTAAATCTTTTAATTGATTTCTTATTTTATATAATTCTTCTATCATAAGTTCTCCTTATTAATATTACTAATAATACAAATAATGTTATATAATCTCCTATAATAACATTATATAATGCTAAAATGCATAATATTATATTTTCTTTATTCATCTTCACCTCTTAATATATCTAAAATATCTCTTGCAACACTATCTTGTCCTAACTCATAATCAGTATCACTTATATCTATTGCTCTAATTATTATATCTTCACAATATTCTATTACTTTATCTATTCTTTCTTGTAATTCATCAATATAATCTAATGTCATTTTTATATCATCTCTTAAATCTTGTGTTATTGATTTATCTTTACATATTATTAAATGTTCTAAATCTTCTCTTAATTCTTTATTCATATAAATTTGAATGTGATAGTATTGATAATTTTTTAGAATATTTTAATCTATAATATCTATTTCTAAATTTATAATAACTATCAAATTCTTCCCTCCATCCTTTTTCAGTTTCATTATTATATACTACTATATAATACATATTTCAACCTCCTTAGGATCAATATGTAATTCAGAACATAATATTCTCTTCATTGATATAGCTGATTTTATATTTTTAAATGATTCTGCTGATAATGCATCAGTTGTAAATATTATATCTGATATAAAATCATGCTCTGGTTTATCTATAGTTAAATTATAACTTTTAAGATATAATTTACCTACTAAAATAATAAATAATTCTTTCTTTTTCATATTAATTCTCCTTATAATAGTTTCTTTTAGATGAATCATCAGATAATAGATGTGCATAATCAAGAGCTTTTCCTAATGTATATGTATTAGGAACTAAGCAACATCCTGATTTATCTTTAACTAATAATTCATTTCCTAGATAATCTTTAACCATAACTGGATCTTGATTATCACAGTAATACATTAAATTCTTTCCTGTATCTTCATATTTAAAGATTAATCCATCTTTAAAATCTTCTAGTTTTTTCAGTGCTTTAGCTCCACCTTTAGGAACTCCTGCAACTGTAATTTTAATCTTTTCTTTTAATTCATTAGTTTCTTTATCTATTACTTCTTCTTTTACAGCATACTTTTTAGCTCCCTGAGTAATAAATTCAAGATAACTATTCTTCTGATAATCTTCTTTTTCTAATTCAAATAATCCTAACATATGTTTATGTCCTTTTTTATCTTCTGGAGCATATTTATTAATATCTATTTTTAATTTATCTGATACATATTTAATTCTATCTTCAACTCTTTTATTATATTCTAATATAATATTCTTATCATAGCCCTCAGATAATTTTAATGAATCAGTATCAGCATAAATCATATAATCATCTAATTTCATAATATTTATTAATAAATTATATCTAGCATAAGCTGTTACCCATACTCCATAAGAGAATGATAAAAATCCTTTTTTATATTCAGATTTTAATTTCTCCTCAATTTCTTCATTAGTCATCTCAACCTCTTCCCAGATATTATTCTCAAATTTAACTTCATCTTTAATAACATTAGTAACTGTCATTCCATAAAGTGCATTGAATTTTTGCTTCTCTAAATTATATTCTATTTCTTTACCCTCAACACCTTTATATTGAGTTTTATTAACATATTTATCTAATATAAAGTTAATATATTGAATAGGTAGATATTTATATATAGAATAATATGATTCAACTATTTCATATTCAAAATCATAGCTCATCATATAAATTCTAAAATCTATATCTGTAATTACCATTTCAAATGAATCAGCAGATATTAATCTTCCATTATCATATTTAGCTCCTCTTAAATTCATGCATTTACTAGATGAAATAAAATTATTATAATATTTACTCTTTACATTAGTAAATTTAATCCATAAAAGATAAGCAAATGATTTAGACATATCTTCATATTTTTTAATCCATGATCTTTTAAATTGAGTTGCTGGAAATTTATGAGTTACCATTACATAAGGATATGCAGATGTTTCATCCCATGAATCAACATTCTTTATAACTTCGTTTGTTCTGACCCAGCAAGAATGAGTATAACCTCCCTGAAATGCCATTAATAATAAATTATATACATGAGGATCAGTATTAATTGATTTTCTTACATAATATTTATATTTGTAATCTTTCTCAATTAAATCTTTTAATTCTTTTCTAACATGCCCTGTTGATGTAATAGGAATCTTAGATACATATTCATATTGAGATAATTCAAATAATATATAATGATATAATACTAGACAATCATTTTCACAATATGCAAGTTCTTCAGCATTTAATGGAGTATTAGAATGTCTTATTTTTGAATAATCTAAATTCCCTACTAATTTTTTTACAGGTAAATTATAAACTTTAGTTAAATTATCTAGTTTAGTATTACTCATCATATAAGAACATCTTAATTCAAAATTATAATTGCTTAATTCAGCTTTAATAACCTTATGAGATTTTCTTGCAAATACATTCTCCATCTTAAAATTACTGTATAAATATTGAAATTCAAATGCTAAATTATGAATAAATATTATCTTTCTTAATGGATTATAATCATCTATCATTTTAAGAAATTCTTTTAATTCATCCCATGTTCTACCATAGTAAACTACATCATTTATTGAAAACATCCATATATACATACATGATCTAGGAATCATTTCTTTTCTTTCATCTTCTGATAATTTTTCATAAAATAATGAATCATATATTTTTCCTTTATATTCTATATATGAAGATGTTTCTATATCAAAAGTATATACATTATTATCATATTTCTTTCTTTTTCCATATTCTTTTACATCATAAGGTTTAAAATGTTTATAATGTATCATCCTGTAAATTTATTATATATACTTTCTAAAGATTCAACTAAATCATCATCTTGATATAAAGAATCAGAATAAATATAATTCTCTATCTTTCTAAGAAAATCATCTGATGTTCCATCTTCTGATGATGTTTCAGATAATATGATGAATAATTCAGATGGATCAATATATTGAGTAATATAATTAAAATCCTTATCTTTAAAGAAATCATATAATGTATTAACTTCTCCTGTAGTTAAATCTGGAACAGAATCTTCAACTAAATTAGCAATATTACTTTTAATATTCTTTTCAGTTTCTTGAATTCCTTTAACTGTACTAGTTTTAGATTTTAGAAAATTAGTTGTTGCTTTATTAATAGCTCTTAAATCAGCTATAGAGATATTTCCAGATATTTTTATTTTTCCTTTTGATGTTGTTAATCCTTTTACTGTAGATAACTTTTCATTTAATTTTTTACTAGCCCATGAATTAGAACCATATTTAACTATCTTAGTAGGTTTCATTCTAATTCTTTCTCCAGTTTCAGATATAACATCATATGTTCCAAATCTTTCAAATCTCTTAGTCTTAGGATTATATTTAGCTTTATTAATATCAATACCTTTTTCTAATCTAGTTAATCTTTTATTTGTTTCATTAACTAACTCTCTAGTTTCCTTTAATAAATCATTATATGTTATATTATGAATCTTCTTTGGAATAGTTTTTCTTTTCATTATTACACCTCCTATCTATTTAACATTATTATATAAATGTTCTTGATAAAAAGCATTATTTCTTTGATTATTCTCAACTACATTTACACCTAATCCAATGACTAGAATAAATATTAAGATAATAATCAAAACTTTAATTATATCAATGATAAAATCTCTCATATTATTGTTTAGCTCCTTTCTAATATAATCATACAATATTATATAAAATATATCAACAACAAAATGTCATAAAATTATATTTTACATAACAAAATGTCAAG
>AUXO012445170.1_pt1 | contig 15106 bp, 15 predicted proteins | sample 768731 | NCBI WGS metagenome assembly AUXO01 (sample SAMN02715735, study PRJNA202380) | gut metagenome | biome: sheep rumen | host: Ovis aries | place: New Zealand: Palmerston North
TACTAGTAATGTGCTTATTAAGACTTAATAACTTTCTAAGCTTATCTTTATATAGTAATGGTTCACCACCAAATATAATAATTTCACCATCTAATTTGATTAGAGTGTCATAAAACAATTCAGCATTAAAATTATCTGTCCTCAACTTTAAGTCACAGTGAGGACAGTTTAAATTACAGTGGTGTGTAGGTATTACATAAGTTACTGACATGAAATTTCATTGCTTATTATATCTAAATTGTTAATAATACTACTTGCCAACATCATACTGCTATAAATTTTATCACGATTTTGTACAATATATAATTCATCACTGTTTATAGGTTGCATATTTGATAAAGCAAAGTTTGTTAATAGTTCACCAAAATAATTCATACCTTTTCTAGTAGAAAGAAATAGTTCAAAGAAACTTGAAGTATGTAAAACACGATTTCCAGTTAAACCTGCTGTTAATGACATATAATAAATTACAAAATCACGAATTAATTTATGCAAAATATCTACTAAACCCAATTTTATATCTACAAACTCGACAGCATCTTTGAATATTATTGTATTTAAATCATCTACATTTTCTGTAGCATCTATTTTAGTTAAATTAAAAAACGTTTCAAATATACTTTCGTCTACTAAAAACTTAATATTTTCAAACATAATACGTAACATTTGTATTTTATTGTCAGTGGTTAAATTGGAAAAATCTGATTTAATCTCCAATTTTACGTTATCGTCCATTACTTTGTTGTAAAAGAATATCATAAGTTTTTCTAAAGTGTCTGTATTAACTTCTTTCCAAGTATATGTTATATTTACATTTGTAAGTGTTTCTTCTGAATCACCGAACTCTAAATCTAATAATTTTGTAATATCAAAATTATCATCTACTATAATATCAAATTTATTTTCCATTTTTACCTCTTATATTTATTATCTTTTTTTCAAATTCTTCAAAAACTTTTTTTATTTCTTCACAATATATAGAAGTATTTAAAAAGTTATTCTTTTCATAATCTTTTATATTTTTTCTTGTTATGTGACATCCTTGACACAAATTATAATATTTACAAAATACGCATTCCTTTTTTAAAGGAGTAGTTTTAGTATATAGCGTGATGTCATTATTTGTAGTAGATAAATGATCACAACCTGTAACTATCAATTCATTTTGTTTATTTAAATATATCACGGGAACCATTTTTTTACAATAAAAATTGCAATAATGTAAATCAAATAATCCACATTGAACAAATAACCTTAGATGTTTTTCATATTTCCATAAACCTAAATCTATGATTTTATTTAGCAATTTAAAATATTTTAAAGGTAAATACTCACTATCTGCTTTTCCAACACCTATTTGTCTTTCTATAGATAGGGTATATTTATATTTTTTGGCTAAATATAAATCAGTCAATATAGAATTTTCATTATTATCATTTAATACTGCAATAACCAATAAATGTTTTTTTAATCGCTTATTATACCATTCAACAAAATTTAAAAAATCTTCTTGATTTAATTTTTTACCAACTTTATCACATCTTTCTGCATCTGTTTGATAACTTCCCGTTAAGAATAATTTAGGATATTTTATAAAAAAATTTTTCCAATAATTACGATTATTTACAATTTCAATTAAATTGGAAACTAATGATACCGTAATATCTTTTTTCTTAGCATACTCACATAATTCATTTAAAAATGTAGGTACAAGAGTTATTTCTCCACCTGTAAGTATTATATTTTTTATAGAATTATCTTCTATATATTTTATAAATTTTTCATCTAAATAATCTACACTTTTAGCTTTATTTATAAAATTTATAGCATAACAAAACTTACAATTAGCGTTACATAACCCTGTAGGTTTTAAAATAACTGATTGTTCACCAGCTACAATATCTTGTTCAGAGCGGCTATTCAAATTTAGTTCCTCCACGTTGACAAAGCGCTTCCATATCACAAAGCATACATTTATCAGAATCTGCATAGCACTGATATATATCGCAATGACCACACTTAAGTACTGATGGATATAGTAAGGCACTATTTGATGGTATTAATTCTTCATCGTTTTGTGTATCTATAAAATCTTTTGAAATAAACGCATACCTAGCAGAATCAATAAATCTTCTAAAGGTTAAAGGGTTTTCAACAGAAATTTTTAACAAAAGATTTATAAAATCGCGGCGTTTCGGTAAAAAATCTGGTAATTTTATAGACAGATTGCTTTTTAATGGTACAAGTAATGCAAATTTTACATTATACCGATCTTCAAATTCAGTTATAGAAAATTCTTTATTATTTATGGCTTCTATTAAATACTGTGTCAATATACACTGCACAGTTATGACTAATTCTGGATAAATTTGACGTACTTTTACTAAATTCTCATAATATAAAGTTTTAGCAGCTTCGCTATGAAATCTGTATTTAGTATCAAATGAAACATGCAATTGTACTTGTGATAATAAATCGCGCTCCTTAAAAATATCTAGTACTTCTCTTAAAAAGTTTATATCATATAACAAATTTGAAATTAAAACTAAATGAACACTATCTCGTACTGATAATACTTTATCACAAATTATAATAAAAAGCTCCTTTAATGCAATTTGTAATGTCTTATCTTCAATAAAAAATAATTCTCCACCTATTACTGATACACCACCAGAATATTTTGACCAATCTTGATTTAAAATTGAAGTTTTTGCCTTTTCTACTGATACTAACATATCTCGTGTGTTAGTATAAGCATCTAATTTATCACCTCTGATACAAAATTTACAGTTATTGTTGCAATTTGTCCAAAGTAAATATTGAAGCATTTTCATTATAGTCTTCTTTCATGTTTAATAGTTTATACATTGTTTCCGGTGTCAATTGTCTATCAAAATATCTAGAATATCTCTCAAAAAACTTTTTACAGATATCTAAGGTAATACCTTCTCTATATTCAGTCAAAAATTCAGCAGCTATACCTTCTTTATTAGCAATTTCTTTTGGTTTACTGAAATAAATGTTTGTTCCATTTTCTATTTCTTCTATCAGTTTGATTTTTTCTGGAGAGCTATATGTATCATCCAATAATCTTTTAATGTTGCCCGGCATAAAAATCATAGCAAAGGTATTTGCAAATACGTTACGAAAAGTTTTTACAAATTCTCGTAGTCTTTTTAAATTACTACAAAAGGTATTAAAACGTTTAGCATCAAATCTACCCCATAAGTCAAAAGAGCAATAAAAATATATTGATAAATTTGGAAATATCACCTCATATCGTGATTCTTTCATGTAATTTAAAAAATTCTGTACACTTTTATAAGATTTTTCTGCCATTAAATCCACTGCGATATAAAGCGAAACCTTTTTTAAGTTTCTGTTTCGAGCATCATATATACTATGTAATTTATTAATTATTTTTAAATAGTCTTTTTCATTATCTACGTAAGACAACTGCAAATCTATGGCAATTTCAAATATCTTTTCTAAAGGTTCTGCTCGCAACCTAGCTAAACCCGTTTGAAAATATTTTTCTTCATCTAAAATATTATATCTATCATCAGTAATTAAAAATCTATGACAAAATTTACAGTGATGTGGACACACAAACTCATAATGATTTATGATAGAAAACTGTTGTAGTGTTTCATCACTCTGTACATCTAGCAAATCCATGATAAATTGTGTCATTACAGTTTTCCTTGTATCATTCTAGTATCGCACAATGTGCATTTATCTGAATCGGAATACATCTGATAGGTTTCATAATGTCCACAAGGAAGTTTTTTTAACTCTAGACTTGTATGTACTCTAATTTTATTTGTTTCTGGATCACAGTAGATTAAATCTTTATCATCTTTATCTACATTGAAGCGCTGTAAAAGACGTAAATTAGTTTTTTTCAAAAACATCAAAAAATCGATATAACGTTTTCTAGTAGGGAAAAAGTTTTTGCCTAATCTATCCACTAAATCGCTATGTATTACATTATTTAAATTATATTCACAGTTATATTTCTTTTCAAAATCATTTATATTAAATCTATCACTTAAAACATCTTCTATAAAATATGAACTTACGATAGACTGCACTATTTTATTACACGTAAAATAATGTTTATTTAGATAATCTAAGTTATCTAAAAAAAGCAATCTGCTTTCTTCTGTGTGAAATCTATATTTAGTATCATAAGAAGTAACTATAGTAATACGTCTAAGATCTTCTTTGAAAAAATTAAGCGTTTCTTCTAATAATGTTAAATCTTTATACATTAAATTAGTATTTAAACTAAATTGTAAAAAGCTTCCATCTGTCAATTTCTTTTTAATTATTGAAAGAGCTTCGAAGAATAATTTATGATTTTCTTCAGTTAGAGGATTATCAAAAATTTCACCGCCTATAATGGCTATGTAATCATACATAGAAATTATTTCTTGATCCTTTAGCAAACTTATAAATCTTTCTAAAGATGCTTTTTTTTCAGCGTCATTAAAACGTCTAGGATTACTACCTTGATAACAAAACGAGCAATGCTGATTGCAATTTAGCCAAAGATTATATTGTAATAAAACTGCCATTATACTTCTCCTATTATTTTATAATGACATTTACTGTTTTTTAAGTCATCTTTGTTTCTAAACCACCATTCCATATAGCACTCGTGTTGGCAATAACCATATCTTTTGCACAAAAGACATTTATTGTATTTAACATACAATTTTTTGATTTCGTCAAGATCTACCTTTTCTCCATAGTTATTTTCACAACAGCCTTTTACTGCTGTACCGTCTCCGTATATAATATAAGTATTATTATAAGAGCATTGCTTACCATAGCCAGTGTATAAAAATACAATATTAGGAAAATGTAAAGTAAAATATTTATGAATTTCTGAAATCTTTTCATTTGAAACAGTATCTTTTTTATCATAAACCGAAAGAACTTGTAAAGCAATCGTAAATTTTTTGTAAATGTCTTCAAAAATCTTTCTCTCTACAGATATTTCTAGTGTTTCAAAATTTTCAATTAATTCATTAGTTATTATAGTATTAACTATAATATTAAGTTTTGGATATCTATTTTGTAAATCTATTAAATTTTTATACCACAATTTTGCTATACTATCATGTTTAAAACGCGTTTTAAAATCAAAAGATGTTGAAAAGTCTTTTATTAAGTCATATTTATATAGATAATCTATAAATTTATAGCAAAGATTCATATTACAAATTAAACAAGAGCTAGGAACTATATGTAGATTATATTCCTGTCTAAGTTTGTCTATTAATATAATCAAATCATCGATAACCTTTTCAGAGAAAAATAATTCGCCACCTGTAAAATTAATGTTTAAATCTTTAACTTCTGTGGCTTTATGAATACTATCATATACCTTGTTAAAATCCAAACAAGTTAAACTTTTCAAAAACTTACTGTGTTTTTGAAAGCAAAATGAACAATCTAGAGTACATTCTTTATGTAAGTATACTGTTATATTTTTACTTTTTTCGTCATTGCATATTGACATTATTTATTTCCCAATAAGTATTGCTTACAATAATATTTATTTTTACATCCACCATTTAATTCACAAAAAAATAAACCTTCTGTTATCTTTCCTATTATGTATGGACATTCTTTTATATCTAACAATTCGTTAAACCGTAATAATTCTTTTATATTCAAATAACAATAATCTTTGCAAAAATTTGTATTCTTTTTATCTTTTAATATTTCAATGCTCATTGGCCAAGGTAAACAAATTGCTACATCTGTATCTTCTGCAACGCATTGTTTAAAAGTGTTTATTATAAAATTATCATTATTCCAATTATTATTAACAAATTTAACAGTTTTTGCTAATAAAATTGTTACTAAATTATTAGCTCTGATATTATTATTTAGACCATATTTACTATTTTGTAAAGCCAACATTTTTTTATAATTATTTAAAAACAAATCTCCTCGATCTTTAGTAGTCAATCTACTATCAAAATCAAAAGAAAATGATATTTTTATTTCTTTTTCGAAAGGTATTCTGTTGTAAATTGGCAAAATACTATCTAAATAACTTTTTAAATTGTCTACAGAAGTTTTTAATAACAAATCATCAACTACGCACAATCTAAAGTAAATGTTCTTCAAAGATTTTGTATTTTCAATAAATAAATTTATACAATATTCAAATTCTTTAATTAAATTTATATCAAAAGTATGTGTAAAGTTTACACCATAATCAAAAATAATGGGGTTTTTTTTATCGAGCTTATCTTTTAGAGTCTCTATACTAGATAGAATTCTATTTGTATTAAAAACATGATAATCTTTGATATCGAGAAATTTATTAGATCTACTACAAAACCAACAGTTGTTTACGCATTTACCAACTGGATTTTTCATAGCTGAAAAAATCACATCGCTACAATCTCGTTGTAGTTCATAATAAATTTTAGACACATTCTCCTCCTAAATGTGATTATAGCCATCTACCATGTCCACATGAACATGAACAGCAACATGAGTGACAATAACAGTTAGTGTGACAATATTCTGTTACATTCAAGGTAAGAGTAGAGGTAGTATCTAAATAATTTATTATTAAGTCTCTAACTCTTTTTACATCATCGGCAGTTATTTTATTATATTTTTTGGCCAAAAGATTATTTGGATCTATCGTAGGTACATTTATCCCAGGATTAGTATTTATAGGAGTATATGTACGAGGAGTCGTAAACTGTCGTTTACCATATATACTGTTTCTAGTATTAATCTCTTGGTTCATACCATATGAAGCATTATTTGGATTAACCAAAGCATAAAATTGATGTACATTAGTTTGAATGAAAGCTATTATCATAGACTGAATTTTTACCAAATCTTGTGCAGTTATAACATTATAGCGTTTAGAATTATATCCATTAGCATTCAAATAATTTTTAATCAATTGTGCTAAATTAACTTGAGCAACAGAACTATAGATTACACGTCCTTGTGCATCTGTAGTAGGAATAGTCCAGCTATCTGTAAAGGTGTTTGAACCAGCACTACTACCGCCATTACCATTTTTTGCACCTGGCTTATAAAGATCCCAAATAGTACTAGCTGAACCAGAATTATCTACACGCTGATCCATATAATTATTGCTAACACCAGAAGGTAAAAGATAATCTATAACTTCACTGTATATAATTGTATTATTTTTTGAAATAGCCATTTAAAAAAAAACCTCGATAATATATTTATAGAACTGTATTAGGCTTTATGAAATTATACAAATCTAATCTAGTTTTACTTCACTCTTGTTCACTATCTATACTGTTTTTGATATATTTTTCGTAGTAACTGTATTTACATCTTAATACATAAATATGATCTTTGTTTAGCTTACAAGGAATCATAGTTAATAATTCTTCTAAAGACACTTGACTAATAAGTACAGGACTTAATTTCTGTACGCTACTAAATCTATTACCTTCTGTCCATTCTTGTTTTTCAATATGCTTTTTTAAAGCTTCTATAGTAACTTTACCTTTATATTCTTTTGGTGGCTTAATTTCTTCTTTAACTCTTGGTAAGTTGTCTAAGATTTCGTCAGCGTCTATAATATTCTTAGGCTCTATATACAAAGTCTGTTCTAAACCTGTCGAAGGATTAATTTGACCTGGCACTCTAGTATATTTGTTTGGTAAACCTGCACCTGCTTCATCGACTTCAGCCAAATGTAATTTATTTTTTAGATAATACCAAATTTGTTTATACTTTAAACTAGTTACAGGATGATTTAAGCGCATAATAATATGATATGACCTATGTCCTGACCATACAACTCTGTAAATATAAGGTTTAATTCTTTCTATAATTTCTTCTTGTTCTTCTCGTGACAAGTAATCACATTCAAATAAGAAATTTTGACAAACTGTATTGTTTTTCTTTGGATTTTGATCAGTATTATCTTTTAACATATTAAGTGCTTGAAAAACATCAGGCTCTTCAACTTTTACAAAGTTTTCAGTATAATATGGTCCAAATTCTTCTTCTCTGTCTAAAAGATTTTTTGCAAAAGCTACATATTCTTTTGTATTAATACGATTGATGTCCAAATTATTCATATCATCGACTAATAACATATGATCAGTAAAGCCATTGATTTTACTTTCACTATGAACTTGTTCCATTTTATATTTAGGCTGGCCTTTTTCATCCAAAACTTGATTACCATTCGCATCTAACTCTGGTATCTTATGTCCTTTTTCATCTTTAACTACAGTCCATCTTTCATTCTTACTTCTACTATAATATGCACCTGTTTCAGGATCATCTTCATAACCAACAACAAATGCTAATGAGCGACCTTCAAGTTTAGTTCTTGTTTTTGCATCATAAATTTCACCAATAGAGTGCTTTTTAAAAATAACATAATCTTTTGGTACAACGCCTTCGTATAAAGGTCTTTCTGTAACAATGTTACATAAAATTTTTGAAGTAGCTTTACCATATTTTTCATTAGATAAATAAAAACCTTTAGATTTTACTTTACCGTTTGTAAATTGACAATAATAATTATTTACATTATTTTGTTGCAAAATAGCAATCTCATCAAATTCAAGTACAAGTCTAGTTTCTTTCATCCATTGCTCTGCTATGGCCATATGATCTACACCTTCCTTGGTTTCAATCATAATACCATCAGTATTCGTTTGTACAATATTTAAACCCGCATCAAACAATCTTTTTGCAAGAATAAATACTAATAACTGACCATGTACACAAATAGATGAATTAGACCATGTGTCATATAAAGGATTATACTCAGAAAGCATAGCACCAATAGCACCATTCAAAATAAGCTTAAGACCTTGATTTAACAGTGTATTTCCATTATGCTTAGCTTCAATACGAGTTGCATACACTTCTTTATATGAATCAGGATTTCTTGCTGCTCCTCTTGACATAAGATTATATTGTATCAACAAAGATGGATAAAGCGAAGCCACATCCATGTTTACTAAATTTTTACTACCGTATCCGACAAGCGCTTGATGCAATCCACCAAACCCAAACTGATACTTATGACTTTCATCATTGCCACCCATGTATACTTCATACTTTTCTGTAATGTAATTAGGGTTAGTTTGATTCTTTAAATAAAAATCTAATAATTCAGTACCAGCTAATTCTTTCATGGCTAGATCAGGTATAGAATAATATACCTTTTTGCCATCTACTTCTTTCCAAGTATTTTTGATGTTCGGCTTAGCATCTTCGCCACAAAGAACTTTGCCCGCAAAAGAAGAAGACTTATTAATAAGTGTTCTTGCACGCATTTTATACGTAATAATCAAATTCCACTTAATATCATAAGATTCTTGTGCAAATTCTCTACATTTATGTTTAGGGTTTTCCTTTTTGGCTTCAATGTCTGCAGGATCAGGTAAATACAAAGATATTGTATTATCCACATCGAGTGCACAATATTTTTCTACATCATCGCGTTCTTCTTGTGTCAAAGCTCTTTGAATATCAAAAGGCACATTACTGTCATAATTTTTTCTATTCAATACTGACATAGTAAGTTTTTTCAAAGAATTACGCCTAATATCAAAAGGCATATGAAAACTAACGTCCCAAGATATAAAGAAAGGACTATTATTATGTATGTTTTTATCTGAAAACTTTTCATCATTGATAAGCATATCTGAATATGCTTTTACTGAAGGCAAATCTTTTTCAGAAGCGTCTACTTTATTTTCTTTTAAGATTTTATGTCTAGCAATTGCATATTTAACAACGTTATCATCATACGCTGCATTATTGAATCCAATAAGAATCTTATCTTTTATCCATTTTTCTAGTTCTTCAAAAGCATTCCAACAAACTACTTTAAATCGTTTATCCATCGAATAAGCGACTAACAAAAAGTCATATTTAAAAACTTCAATATCGTAAATCCATTCATATCTAGTTAAATCAGGATATTCTGCATTTGTAACTTTTAATTCATTTGAATCTACTTTATAATATACTTCATTCTTCCATTTTTCATACCATTGAGACTTTACACCTCTGCGAACTAATGAATATTTTGGATCATCTTTAACAGATTTTCCTGTTGATATTTCTATAATATCAAAAATAGCCGGTAAAATTTTGACTTTAGATTTTTCTATAAATTCTTCTGTTGTTAATTTAACTTTATCTTTAATTCCAAAGGCGGTTAAAATTTCACCACCAGTTACATCATATACTTCGATTTCCTTAAAAAGTTTTTGATAGCCTTTAAATAGTCTGCTTTTTAATTCTATATTGTCATCTTTACAGATTTCATCTGTAGGACAGTAAATTACTTCTGAATTTGTAATCAAATCAAAAACGCTAAAATAATCTAATTTATTAACGCTACGATTGTACTTACCATTTATTTTAACACATTTTAAAATTTTTTCATCATAAAGTTTTTCTAATGTTGCTAATCTACTTAGCATCTCTTCTACAGTTGAATATGGTGATACTTCAGTTTTATACTTTATGTTACTTTCGCCTAAAGATTTTAAGTTATTTAAATTTTCAATAAGAGTACCTTCTTCATACAAATCTGTAGCGTTTGGTAAAACTACATAGGGGATGTCAATAAAATTCATACTCAAATTTTGAGAAAATAATCTAACGATTTTTTGAGTAGTATCAATCGAAGTACCAGGTAAAACATGATTTGCTTTACAATCATTACACATATCAAATAAAGCATTTTGTCCAACAAATGCAATGACAATATTTTTTATATCTAATAAGTGATTATTTTTGTAATAATTTAAAATCTTATAAATAGTTTTTTGAGAAAACGATTCATTATCTTTTGTATCGTTAATACAAGTAATGTGTGTATTTATGGATTTATATTTGCTTTTAAAACATTTAGACAAATAATCTAAACCTATAGGTGAATCAAAAAGAACATGTGTATCTTTATCCAAAGGTTTATCGATGATTAACAAAAGCTTTAAAGTTGCATTTGCCATTACATCATTTTTAATTGTATTAGATATATTTACACTTTCCATTGATTCACCTACCAATTATTTTATTTTATTTTATTCAATACCTGCGGCTACTTCATATGTTTCAAAAATAGCCTTTTCTTCATTTCTTTCTTCACGAGAACGGCGTCTTTCTTTAATAATATGATTTAAAGCCTTAGGAATAAAACCATTTTCTTTAGCTTCCTTAACGATTTCTTTTCTATCTGCTTTCAAAGAATCGAGTTCTTCGTCTATTCTTTCGATTCTTTCGACGAACTGCATAAGTTGTGTGTTATTAATTTCTGCCATATTAGACCTCCATTATTTTGTTTCTTTTGCTTCTTTTTTCAAAACTACGTTAGAAAAACGAAAATCTAAAGGATTACCATTTTTAAAACTTTCAATTCCTAGCGCTTCTTTTACTGTAGAAACATATTTTGATCCTTTAGAAAGCTGCAAAGTACTTGGTTTCTTACCAGGCGCTTTGATTACTTTAATATTTAAGTCGTGTTTTTCAGTAAAAGCAAAAAGCCCTGCTGGTACAATTACTTCATAACCACGACGATTCATTTTAACATATCTTGTCATTTTAAGCTCCTTTTTTTAATTAAACGAAAGATAAAATCTATTGTATACTAATTTTTATAAAAGTAAAGCGGAATTTTAATCTTCCGCTTTTTCTTCAACATTTTTTTCTGCTTTAGTCTCTTCGTTAATCACTTCTGCGGCCGTCGGTAGTATTTCTTGAGGAGTTTCTACCATTTCTTCTACTTCAGTATCTTCTTCAACACCCAATACTATATTACGAATTTTTTCCAAGAATTCATTTTGAAGATCTGGACGACCTTTTAACCATTCAATAGCTTTTATTTCACCTTGAAATTTTAATTCATTGCCATCAGCGCCTTTATACTTATACCAACCACCCGCTTTTTCAATCAAATTATACTTAACTGCAAAGTCAAACAATTCATAAAAACGAGATACGCCTTCACCAAAGCGAATAGTAAACTTAGCCACCTTAAATGGTGCTGCAACTTTGTTTTTATTTACTTTAACAGTTGTTTCGACAGACGTAGGAATTTCTTCGCCATTGATTTTTTCAGTATTTGGACTTTCTTTCTTCCAAATCTTCATAATTTGTGATGAATAAAACTCTAAAGTATTTTTACAAGACATTGTATCGTTATCACCAAACATCTTACCGATATCTTTACGTACCTGAGAAATGAAGAATAGTGTACAATTACATTTAGCTGCAAGTGGAGTTATTCTTTGAAAGGCTTTTGAAAACAATCTTGCTTGTAAACCAATGTAATTATCAGTAACTTCACCTTTTAATGCTTCTTCAGGTACCATTGTAGTGGCTGAATCAAATACAATCATTTTTACAAGGCCTTGTTTCAACAAAGCTTCTGCTATTCTAAAGCATTCTGTACCAGATGAAGGTTGAGCAAAAAGCAAATGTTCAAGATCTACACCAAGAGCTGCTGCATAACTCAAATCCATTGCATTTTCGCTATCCAAATATGCACAGAGATATCCTTTCTTTTGTGCATTCGCAACTGCTTGTAAAGCAATCGTAGATTTTCCGCTAGAAGGTGAACCATAGATAGTCACTACTCTACCTTCTGCAATACCACCGCCAAGTGCAATGTCTAGTGCAAGTGAACCAGTAGATATAGTTTCTATAGTTTGATTACTCATATCGTCAAAGCTAAGCATTGCTTCTTCACCAAATTGCTTACGTATCAGTTTCAATGCTTCGTCAAAATTTTTATCAAGCTGGGATTTTTCTTCTTTTGCCATGATTTACTCCTATATATTTATTTAAGTTTATCTATAATTTTATCAATGAGACCCTTTTTACCAAAATTCATAGCCTCTTCTGTAGTCAAATAATTATCTCTATCCATTGCAGAATAAGTTTTTTTAAGATCATTACCAGATGCTTTTGCAATCATTTCTGTAATCTGATCTTTAATTTTTTGACCTTCTTTATATTGTATTTCAATATCTGAAATTTGTCCTTTTGCACCACCGAGTGGTTGATGTATCATTATCTTTGTATTAGGTAGTGCTGCTCTATGTCCTGATTCACCCTGTGATAAAATGACACTAGCCATAGATGCTACCATACCATAACCGATCGTATATATTGGCGCATTACTCATTTTCATCGCATCGATAATAGCCAAACCGGCATTACATTCTCCTCCAGGAGACTGAATCCACATTTGTATTGGTTCTTTGTCATTCTCTGAATTTAAATAAAGTATTTGTGAAACAACTTCTGTCGCAACTTCACCATTAATTTCACCTGTTAATAATATAACACGATCACACAATAAGCGTGTTCCCATGTCAATCATTCTTGTGTTGCCATTTTTATCAGTATGTAAAACTCCTGGATTCATTTAATATTCCTTTTTTATTTATAATAATATATTGTATATATACAATCATTAATGTACAATGTAAAACAATTTATGAAAAATATTTAGATAGTTCACAAATAAAACATTCATTGTCTTCAAAAACTTTAGTAAAATTAATACAATGACCACAAGTATTATATTCAGCTGTGCTATCTATCAAACCTTCTTTTTTATTATATTCAAAAACATACCTAATATAATCTGTTTGTAAATTTGTTTTGTACGCATTAATATAACCAGGTAACTGCTTATCGGCTTCTTTTAAAGTATTTATTATATCTTTTTTTGTCGCTGCTAAACTTTCAACCCGTTTTATATAAGGTATTAAATTAATATAAGTATTATATGTTTCCGAAAAACTTTTTAATGAAAATGATTTATTCAAAATTGCTTGACATGTGGTATTAGTCATTATAATATTGGTAATACAATTTAAATCTAAAAATTCATTACGTATATACTTAAAGTTACTATCAAATAATTCTAAAGCTTCTTGAGATTTGAAACGGCCCTTTAAATCAAAACTAGTAGTAAAATGAACATGACTTAGTATATTATTTTTATTTAGTATATTCAAGCATTTAATCAAAGATGATAAATCTTTATAAATCAAATTTGTGTTTAAATATATTATGTCTATATGATTTGATAATACTAATTCTGCTATATTTGTAAAAAGATATTGTAATTTTTTACAATCTTTTGGATTATCAAAAAGTTCTCCTCCACATATCATTATATGCGAACCTTTTACAAAATTTTCAGATTTTATATAATCTAAGCATGCGTTTATACTTTTTGATTTTTCATTATCTGTTAAAATGTTATGTTTCAATATATCACGTTGATGACAAAATGTACAGTTATTACTACAATTTGCCCAAAGTAAAAATTCATACACAATTTTAGAATTATTTAACATATTTTGTTGAACTTAGAAAAAGTTTTATTTTTTATGGTTTTTATGAATACCTACAATGTTCTATTTTAAAGCTTCTAATTTTTAATGTAAAACAAAAAAATATAATTAAACTGAGAGATGAGTACAAAAGTAATATTAGACCCAGAAATAAAACTGGAGTTATTAATAAAATTAGCTTTTGGCATTCCTGTAGAATTATTAGCTGAAGAATATAATTTAACTGCAGCTAAAATTGTAAATTTACGCAAAAATAATTATACAAAGTATAATGAATTCTTTGAATATTGGAAAATAGATAAAGAGGTAGCGAGTTTAGGATTTACGCCTAAATATGAAAGAGGCTTAAGTGTTATCAAAAAATTTTACAAAAATTCGATAGAAATTATATCACCGGATGAAATTTATTTTAAAAATAAATTAATTACATTCACTGATATATTAACCATAGCTGATAAAATACTAAAAAAAGATAATATTAATGATTTTTTAACATCTACTTATTTATTAAAAAATTATTATTAAATAAAAATGAGGAAATAAAATGACAATTACAACCAAAGAAATAGATTTAACTAAATCTGAATACAAAACCGCTCAAGAATATGCTCAAAACACTGTAGGAGTATATATGAATATGTTAGGTGGAGTACGTTATGATGAGCTTACTGGTAAATATATTATGGCTCCTATAAAATACTCAGATGCTAACTTGGAAGGCGAAAAAATAC
>AUXO013674629.1_pt1 | contig 15106 bp, 15 predicted proteins | sample 768731 | NCBI WGS metagenome assembly AUXO01 (sample SAMN02715735, study PRJNA202380) | gut metagenome | biome: sheep rumen | host: Ovis aries | place: New Zealand: Palmerston North
ACATCTAATATATATGCTTCATTCTCTGGATTTGGTAATGTAATAAAGTCTGTCTTTCCATCATCTTTTTGGTATTCTAACGTTGCAATACCATCAATAAAAGCAGTTAGTTTGAATACTAACTGCTCTATTTTATTTTCTCCAGCAACTCCAAGAAAATCGTAATCTTGTTTTTTGATTTTTCTTGTTTCTGTGTTTATCAATATATTATTTTGTATCACTTAATCACCTCTATTTCCATTTTCCGATTGCGAAAACATTAATATAACAAGTAGTTGTTTCTGCACTTGCTGTTGGTCTTGTGATTTGAACTGCGCCAGCTCTGCTTATTGTAGCTTTTCCTGTTCTCTCTGTTTTAGTAGTAAGCCATCCATTATTACCTGTTGCTTCGAGTGTTTGTAACACATATGGTGGAGTATCCTTAAAACTAACTGGGAAATCTGGAGGATTACCAACATCTAGAGTGTATTCATTTCCCCACTGAGTCCATTGATTTGCACTAACCGTAACTTGATATTTTTGGAATACGAACATATATCCATTCTCAAATTGGATATATTCTCCTCTCGAGTTACTTCCAACATTTGAAATTTTGCTTTTTTCAAATATTGAAACATCCACTTTATTCCCAGAAGAGCTCTCTAGTTTTGCTTGTCTTTGTTTATCTGTAAAATCTACTCTTAAATTTCCGCTTTTAAACTTTACAAAATTCTCATCATTAAGTGTAATAGCACTTATATAACTATCATATATTGAATCTTCTGTTTTTATTCTAATTGGTCTTCCAATATATAATTGAGTTACATCTACAAGTTTTGAAGTTTTAGCAATGCTAAACTCAACTAAATGTTTATATCTATTAGCTTGTATAATTTTAAGCGATTCTTCTGGTGCTTTATCAGCCGTATCGCAACTTATAGTTTCAATTCTTCCGCTCAATCTATCTGGATCATCCTTATTTGTTGTTGTTGTTCTATCTGATTTTAAGAATAAATTATATACACTATCATTCTCTCTAATATAACATTCAACTTTAGTTACTGGATCTACTTCGTATACTTTGTTGTAGTCTGTCACTTCTGCAACTGTCGTATCTATCAATTGAACATCTTCATGTCTATATCCTATATCAATTCGCAATCTACGTTTACCATTTTCCACATTAATTGAAAAATCTGTGTATATGTCTTTGTATTGCCTACAATTAATTAAGAATGTATGAAAATTATATAATCCATTTTCATCATCAATATTAACTGATGCTTTAGTATTTGTATGTATATATACATCTATATAGTCTAAATTCATAAGTGAATCATCTGTATTAGCGAAATTTTCAATTATATTATTTGCTATAAAAGTCTCAATCCCAGTTGTTGTCATTGTATCTTTATTTCTTAAAATAATTTTTCTATCGAAAATGTTAGATATGTCTAGTGCTGTTAATGTTATTGCTTTTACACCTTTCTCAGCAAATACATCTTCTGTAATTACAAACAAAAATTGCTTATACAGACCATTAAGCACTATATAATTTCCTTTTCTAGCGCTTGTGACATTAAGTAATGTAAATTCACTTACTCCATTAGTTTCCTCATCTAAATTGATATTGTATTCACCAACATTGCTTACAGATAGTATTTCGAGAGTTTGTTTGTCTAATATATATAATTCCATCTAAACACCTCTCCTTATTTTATTATTGAACTTGGTGAAGACTACACCTCTTTTTATTACACCGTTATACTTTACATACACTTTACATCTATATAAACTTTCATTTTTATAGAGCCTAAAAGTTTTAACATTACCTGTTAAACTACATATCACATTTGCTGTATTAGTATATGTATTCTTTGTTGTAACAATATATTGTAATGTTATATTATTAGTATCAGTATATTTTTTATACATTACATCAAGTTGGGCCTGAGTAAACTGAATAGAATTTAATCCTGTACTTAGATTTTTTGACAATATTTCAGTTTCTCCACATTTGATTTTAAGGCTCGTAACTTCTCCAGATGGATTAGTAATTGTAATTGAAGTATTATTACCAAAATTAAAATTAGGTGCATTTGTTATTTTAGAAATATCTTTTGTAGTTCCATATAGAACACTTGATTCAGTCCATAACCCACTATCCTTACGTCTTACTCTTATTTTTACGCTATATTTTGTATTGGGATATAGGTTGCTTATTGAAAATGTCAAGCCTGATGTGTTTGTCCAAGCAGCTCCATTTAAGCTATACTGCAACCAATCTATTGTTGAATCTGCATTCCAATTTATTGTTAAGCTGTTCAAACTTGAACTTTGAACAACAAATTTAGTAATTTTAGCATATCTAGGTATATTATCAAGCGCCACTGTTTGATTTCCACTAACTCCATGCCCATCCATGCTTGTACCTGAAGGGCCATTTGCATAACCACTAATCCAACAATTTCCGCTTCCATCATTATTGTGCTTTACATTATTGTTAGTAATCGTCTTTAGTAGAATCCAATCACCAGTTACTGAACCATACCAATTACCTGAATCCGAACTATCTCCAACAGTAAGACCCCAACCCCATGTACCTTTTGTTGTATACCAGTCTGTTCTCGCTATGTATAAATTAGCTGTGACAGTTGAACTATTAGCACTACTTCCATTGGAATACGATGACCACTCGATTTTACCTTCAAGTGTACCTATATCACTTGATAACCAAATTGTTCCACTCGCCATTATGTCTCACCCCTATTCGTCAAAAACTTGTATATAAATAGTATTATCTGCTAGGGTTGTAGGAATATCAGTTCCTACTTGAATTTGAGATTTAAGTAGAAAGATACTTTGATCTTCTACTTCTGATAGCTCTTGTTGTAGATTTTCTATAAGCTCATCAGCATTTCTTGATTTTTCTTGCATTATAGAATTAAATTGCTCCGATAGTTGGGCATATATACTTGAAATTTTCAAAAATGTTCTTCTATCTATAAATTCAGCTATCTTTTCATCAATAATGCGGAATCTTGCAAATTCATATTGATACACTTTACCTCCATTATCCAAATCTTCCTGTATTAAGTTTGGATATGTATTTTGTGAAACTATTGTTTTTATATCAACTTGTTTTAACTCATCTTCTGTATTTATTTTGTCTAAGTCTATTTCACATACTAGTGAATAATATCCAGATTTTGTTAGGTCCGATTTTGTCTCGTTTCCTATAATTTGTAAAAAACGACCTGCTACGCAAAAATAGCCATCAAATATTGAAACTGAATTATCTGTGTGACTTATTTCACACCCTTTAGTTATCCCTGAATATCCATTTAAAAAAGTGTTTATAAAATGTGCAAACGCCTCGTTGTGAAATGTTTGCGATTGAAATACATGTCCTTTTATCATATTCTTGTCCTTTCTATACACCAATATATTGTTCATAGATTGTTAATTTTACTTTTGTTATATCTGTATCTGCAGTTAATTTTACTACAGATACACCTATTGGAATCTTAAAGAAGTTGTTCTCATTATTTAAATCCAACGTATTGTTTAAGTTATTTTTTTCTCCATTCTTACCTATTTTGTATATGTATAAATTATTATCTTGTGTACAATATTGTAGTTTTTCTCCTTCCTCAAGTATTACATGAAAATCTATTTTGTTCAGTAATTCGTCATCTCTATATATTGAAATGGAAGGATTTTCTGTGTAACCTTCGATTTCGAGAAAAATTGGAGCATCAACATGACCTTTATTCTCTACAATAGTATTTCTATGTTCGTAATCAACAAACCTTGAATCCCACCTGAAATCCCAACGAATAGTATTTTCTGCATCACTCATGTTATAATTAACATTATTTTCTTTGTACCATAATGTGAGTGCTTCAAAAATTACCGCTTCAGATAGAGTTGCTTTTTTTTCAGATTTTGTTATACTTTTAAAATTAACATCTCGATAATATACATAAAAATTATTATTGTTTGGTATTTTGTATTTAAATTTTAATGACTCAGCTCTAGTAACAAAATCACAAAAAGACTTGTAATTTTCATAACTTATAAAATTTAATGTTCCTCCTATGACTCCCTGTTCTAATACTTTTTTGTTCTTGATATAAGAATTATTAATACGTTGAAATTCCGTTTCATAGCTTATACCTAATCCTTCGGGGTCTGTCAATAAACAATATTTATCTATATCCATTAATGAAAATTCTTGTCCTTTTTCATTTATCAAATAAAATTCTCTTACTATTTTTATAACCCCCTTCCACAACAAAAGGAATCACTTTTTTGGGTTGTGATTCCTTTCATTAATACTGTTTTCCTATCTTTTTATTGAAGAAATTATAAGCATTGTTTAATTCCGCATTAGACATCGTTTTAGGATAAAAATTCAAGTTTATATTGTATGAATTAGTACAATTGGAAATTTGATTACTTAATGTTTTTTGCAACTTACCAAAATCTTTGACTTTAGGTAATTTTAATCTTTGATTCTCAGCTTCTGTAAATGCTTCATTTTCCTCAGCAGTCAAAACTCTTTCTCCTTTATGCAATCTTGCAATATAATTATCAAATGGAACATAATCTAATCCAGACTTATGTCCGGGAAGACGTAAAGAGCTAAAAAGATGTTTTTGTGATGATGTATCTACCTGAACTGAACCAGTAACATTTAATAACTTTGATAACGTTGACGCAATTCCTTTTGCTGTAGCAAAAAGTGTGTCTTTAAAAGATGTATTTTGTAGCCCCGCATCAAGTTTCTTTAGAATATCTACGCCTTCCGATTCAGCCAAATTTCCTTCTTTAATTCCCTTTATTACTCGTTCAACATCTTCAACACCTGCTGTCTGTAATAAATCTCTCAAGGTTTCATCGGATAATCCATTTAAGAATCCATACAAATCTGTAAGTGCTTTCTGTCTAAATTCTTCATTACAATCTAACTGTTCAACTACACGCTCGCTCATTCTTTTAGTCATATCTACCATAACAGGCGATTCATTGATTATAACTCCCGTAGCGTCTTGTATGTTTTTTGCCATCGCTGGGGACATTTTTACTAGTTGTTCTTCATATATGTTATAATTCCCTTCAGCGAGTGATTTCCATGCCGCTTTTTCTTCTTCTCCTAAAGATTCTATCGTGCTTGTTCTTGCCCTCAACTCGTCAGCCATCAATTTAATTGTATTCTCAGAACTTTCCATCAATGTTTTTGCTTTATCATTCTGAGTTGACTCAAATACTTTTTTGTGTTTATCCAGCGCATTTGATTCTGTTTGTATTGATTCTTTTAATTTTTGAACAGAATAGTTTGTATAATTATCCGTAGATTTTTTTACTGTGTTTACGATTGCATCATAATTTTTTTCTTTATATTCCGCCATCTTTTGATCATAGCTATTCATTATTTCTGTATCTTTTTTGACTCTTTCTGTTGCAGTATTATACGTATTTATTAACTGATCAGCTTGATCAACTACAGCTTTATTATATCTCTCCATCAATTCTGTGTGCGGACCATTGTTATTTTGGAAATTGTCCCAATCTTTTTTTGCTTGGGCAACATTTTTTATGTATGTATCAACACTATCTCCCATTAAGCCAGCAGCATCTAATATTTGTTGCCATGCTGCTTCTTGTTTTTCAATTGCATCAGTCTGATCATTGTATGCTTGTTCCCATTTTTTTGCTTCAGAAGCCATTACAATATCTGCTTTCTTTTTTAGGATTAAATCGTCTGTTGCTCCTTTTAAGTCATCAATACTATCAATAACATTATTATTCATGTCGTACTCAGTGCCTAAAGCCTCATTAAGCTCATTAAGAATAAACTGTGCTCGCTCTTTATCAGAATCATTAACACGTCCGTTTCCATCTACAAGGTTTAGAAGTTCATCTTTTAAATTTTTTATTCTGTCTAGATGTGCTAATTCAGTACCTGTTGAATCATCTATACTTTTTATCCAATTATCTTGATTTTCTTTTGCAGAATTTACACTATCCTCAAATTCGCGAAATTCTCGCTCCGCTTCCTTTTGCTTAGCAGTAAAATAAGTATAAGCACCTGCAGCAGCCATTATTGCTACTGTTACCATTCCTGCTGGGGTTATTATTTTATTTAACACCCCTGCAAGAGTATTTACCGACTTAGAACTACTTGCAGCTCCACTATTCATCACTCCAATAGCTTGAGATAGTATTCCTATAGTTTTTGTTACTGTACCTACACCTTTACCTAATGTTCCAATTATTTTTATCGCAGGTCCAATTGCTGCTACTAATGCAGCTATCTTGATGATTGTCTCAACTTGTTCATCTGATAATTTTGAAAATCTATCAGCTAAATTACTAATCCCTTTAACTACTTTCTTAATTGTTGGCATCATTTTGTTACCAAATTTTATACTAATTCCTTCAATCTGTGATTTTAATAATGTCATCTCTCCTTCAAGACTGCTATTCATTGTATCAGCCATATTTTGAGCAGCGCCGTCACATTTTGATATTTCTTTTTTTAATTTTGAAAACTCCTCACCAGACCCCTTAATAAGTGCATTTACAGCTGATATATCTGTTTTATTAAATATTTTCGATATTATATTTGTTTTTTCGCTATCGCTCATCTTATCCATTTTAGCGTTAAAATCCTTCATAATATCATTTAAATCTCTAATCTGTCCACTACTATCTGTTACATTAATACCTAAACCTTTTATTGCTTTTGCTGCAGAATCTGTAGGCGAAGTTAATGATAAAATAATATTTCTAAGATGTGTTCCTCCTTCAGCACCTTTTATACCGTTATTAGCTAGAATTCCAAGCTCTGCATTCATTGTTTCTAAAGTCATATTTGCAAGTTTAACCGTTCCCGCACAAGTTAATGTAGCTTCACCTAATTGCTGTACGCTTGTATTTGATTTTTGAGACGTTTTTGCCATCTCATCAATATATTTGTCTACATCTTTTTCTTCCATTCCTAAAGCAGACATTGCATCTGTTACCATATCAGTTGCTGTCGCCAGTTCTAAATTTCCTGCTGCTGCAAGATTTAAAACTTTTGGTAGTAATCTTGCTGATTGTTCTGCATTATAACCTGCCAAAGCTAAATAATTCAGTGCCTCTGCAGCTTCTGTAGCTGAGTACTTTGTTGTTTCACCACATTTTTGAGCTGCTTGTTCTAGAATTTTGTATTCTGTACTTCCTTTTTCAATTTCTTCTCTAGTGATTCCCATTGTGGCAGCAACCTGCTTCATAGATGAGTCAAAATCACCTGAAATTTTCATTATTCCCGTTGCAACAGCTGCTACTGGTAATGTTATCTTTTTTGAAAAATTTGTTCCTATGCTGTTAACTTTTTCCGAAATTTTAATAACTTTATTTCCAAAATCCTCTACACTTTTACCAGCCTTAGTCCAATTCGAAGCCTCTAACTTAAATTCCCTCAATTTGCTTTCTGTTGAAATTATTTCTCTTTGCAATTTTCTATAGTTTTCTTGTGAGATTTCACCACCATTTTTAATAGTCTCATCAGCTTGTTTTTGTGCTTCTTTTAATAGTTTTAATTTTCCCTCTGTTTTTGAAATTTCATCTTTTAAAACCTTTTGCTTTTGTGCTACTAATTCTGTATTTTTAGGATCTAACTTCAGCAAAGAGTTAATTCCTTTTAATTCTTTGCTCAGGCTAGATGAGGCAGAATTAACCTTTTGTAAAGCTTTTTGTAATCCTGAAGTATCTCCTCCAATTTCAACAAGTATTCCTTTTACATTTGCCATTTTTTCTCCTTAATAACAAAAAGAGCTTCAATGTTGAAGCTCTTTTTCATTTTATTTTTTTGAATTTTCTTCGTAAAAATCTAATAATTGTATGATTTTTTTTTCGGTTAAGTTATTTTTTCTTAGCCATTTTTTGTAACTTTTATATTGCCTATCTTTTTCAAGTGTACTATGTTCTTCTAGTGGATATATTGATAGTCCATAATCTTCGCAATTATAATTCATATCCCAAAAATAATATGATTTATTATTTTCTTTTTCTATTTTCTGTATATATATTTTTTCATCCCAATTAATCAATGTTACATTTTTCATATCAGGAAGATCTATATATCTAAATTCATAGTTATTTGACTCTAGCTTTTTTATGACTTTACTATAATTAGTATTATTCCCTATGAAAAATACTACGGCAGTTATAACGAGTATAAAACATCCGATTGCTAATATTAATTTTCTTTTCATAAAATTTCCTCCTTGCTAATATTCTACAAACAAATATAATTTATTACAAGAAGTTTTTCTATAAAATTCGTTTTACATCAGATTATCCCAGTCAGCTTGAGTAGCTTTCCTTACATTGTCCTTTTTAGTATTCTTTTCAAGAAAAGAATACATTATTTTCATAGTCTCTATATATGTAAGAATTTCTAAATCACTAGTAGTGAGACCAATTCTTAAACATGATGCAAGAAATTCTTGTTCAGGATATACCTCTTCATCGTCGCATTCATTACTAATATTTTTTATTTTGTCATATAAATCTTCATCAACAAAAGCAAGTTACGGCAAATTCCGTTACCTCAACAATCCAATCATCATTTGTTTTTATCGCTGGTATACTTGAAAGCCAATCTTCATAGCTTTCAATTTTTTTATTAGCAGTATAAATCATAATATATGCTAATCGAGTTGCTGCTTCCATAAATAAATCCATATCATCAATCATTACAGATGAAAGTAATGTCAAAATTGCTTCATCCTCAACATCTGGATTTTCATTTTTTAATTTTTGAGTTAATAGAACTTGTTTCGATAAGAAGTTTTGAAGTACTTTTATATCTTCAAAAACCCCTTTGTTAAACATACTTTTATATTTGACGTATGTTAAAGCGTTACATTCTATCTTATATTCTTTTCCACATATTGTTATTTCTTTCATTATAGTTTCCTCCTATAATCTAAACACCATCAACTTTCTCATATACACTTTTAAAGAAATTGTCGTATGCTTCTACATTTTCAGTAGACTTCTCAAGATATGCACCTACTGCGGAATCAGTTGAACGTGGAGCTATCGTTATTGGTAAGCTCTCTGTTGATGGATCGTTATTTTGTTCTTTTGTTTTATGCTCTCTTGTAGATCTAGCAGCAGTACAATCCCAATACACAAATCTTCTATTTTTTTCATCTCCATCGGCCTCAAAAATAAGGGCAAATCTTGATTGCTTATCATCCGCATTTTCAATTACAGCTCCATTTGCATCCTTTGTTCTTCCCATAATATCAATTAGAAATTTTTCTGGTAATAAAGCAACAACCAAATCTCCGTTATAGCCTTGATTTGACGTGTTTCTATAATATATTTTATTATCTGCGTAAAATAGAGACTCTTCCCCTTGTGGATCTGGTGTAAATCCAGTAGCTCCTGGCACCGCAAATGGTGTTTCATAAGTTATATTGCCATCTTCTTCAATTAACCTTGCTACATGAACATTTTTAATTCCAAATAATACTTTATTCATAATACTAATCTTTCCTTTCATTTATAAATTTAAATAATTTCAAAATAATAGCTTATATTCCATATTCTTTCACTTGAAATATAAGTAAGTTCTTTAAGCCAAATAATATCATATAAAATCTCTTGCTCAATTCTTTTTTCAAGGAATCTATCTCTTGTGTCTGTCGTTAATTCTAATCTTGCATTACACTTTTCAATGTAGATACTATTATCTGCAACAAAATTGTTTGACTCGAGTTCTGTCGACATAAGGTGTGGAGGTTCGACTTCTCTTTCAAAATCATAGTGTGAATATGGTATTTTTTTCTTATTTACATTATCTATATAGAAAACTCCTATTCTTTGTTCTAGTTCATTCCAAGTCATAGTCCCCTCCTAATTTTACTTTCTAGCTCTTGTACAAATTTTTCTTTATATTTTTCTTCTGTGGATCTTATATGTGGAATAGCTTTTGTTCTCGAGCCATTTCTATTAGCATGTCCGAACTCTAATAAATGTGTCAATCTATAAAATTTCTTATTATATGCTACTTTTGCATATTGTCCTTCACTATATAGTTTTTTTGATTTACTACCAACTCCCCAAGAGCTTGCATATGAACCAGGCAATTGTCTATTTGCTCCATTTTCTTTTCTTAAAGTAACTGTTTTACCAGCTTTAGGAGATATGGTTCCTAGTTCATTTGCAGCAGCTTTTGTAAGCTTATCAGAAGTTTCTTTAACATTCTCTTCTATATTTTCTTCATATTCTTGCAGATATTTCATTAATTCTGCATTAATATTATCTACAGATACTTTATTAGAATTAGACATTGTTTGCTCTCCTCTGACATACTAATATAATTTCATCATCATCTGATCCATCAACTCTTATTATTTGATAATGCTTATCCATATAAATAAGTTCTTCCTGATTATCAAAATTTAGACTACTCATCTTTATTCTTAATGAAGGTCTTAATCCTTGCTGATTGGCTTTATAAAACTCATCTTTCCACACTTTTTCTGTAGATATTATCGGAACTTCTAATTCTTTTGTTTCGACAATTTCTCTACCATCTGAATTAATTAGTATATTGCCGTATTCATCTTTTTTAAAAGATTTTGATAGCAATACACAACTTACATCATGCATTGCTATCTTCCTCCTTTAAATATTCACAAGAATACTTTAAATTCCTCATATTTTCTTTATACCTTTTAAGATATTCGTTTCTTTTATTTATTTCAGTATCTCCATAATGGGCTTTAACATATAGCATTATTGTATTTTCGACAAGTGAATCTTCTATGTTATTTACTACATCAACTCCAACTCTATTCAAATCAGACTTTGCCGAATCAATTAGCATCTCTATTTCTTTATCTTTTAAGGTTGCTGTCGAAACTATTCCTAAGCACTGCTTAGCTAATGCCTTTAAATCTCTCATTATAGATTCCTCCTATCTTATACGCCTTCGTTTTCGTTATTATCTTCTTCATCCTCTTCTTGACTAGCAACATCTGCTGCTGCAACTTCTATATATCCATTTACAAATGCTTTTTTATCTCTCGTTTCAACATCTTCTCTTTCAATACCTCTGATTAATGTTAAATCTTCTTCATAAGCATTTAATGCGTTATCTCCACTTCCAACGATAGCAGTTTGAGATGCTAATATTTTTAGCTCTTGTCTATCAAAACCTTTAATTCCTTCTTTTAAATCACCAATTATAAAAGGAATTTGACCTACACTCACTGTAGTACCATCCTTTTCTATACTAACAATTTTAGTTTTTATTGTTTGGTTATCGAAAACTACAACCGGAACCGTTGTTGCTCCAGCACGTAACCTTAATTTTGTTGGCTCTGTTGGATCTGGTTGTAACAAATCTCTTCCGTTTTTATCTTTAAGGGTATCTAAATAATTTAATCCATCATCGTTTGTTATAATTTTAGATGTTGATTTAAATAAAGAGCCTAAAGTAACATTTAAAGCCTTTTTTATGCCATCAAGATCCTTCAAGGCAACAGCTGCTTTTTTAGCAATAACGGCTAAAATTAGATTATTCCATGTAGCTCTTGATTCATCTGCTAACCATTCTATCATTAATGCTTCTATATTTTCATCAGAATCTTGTAGTAACTCGTTTGTAACTGGCATATATCCAGCATATTTTGCTATTTCATATGTAAGTCTTGAGAATTTTGGAGCACCAGCCTTTGGAATCTTTCCTTTTTCATCAACTGAACTAAATCCTGTTGCTTCTCCTCTTGTTTTATATGTTTCTTTACCACTGTTTGTTTTAACTTTTTTTACTGTAATTAAATCTTTTAACGATGGTTTTGATTCTCTTAACCTCTCAACCTTTGTGATAATTTCTTCTGGTACTGTATATCCGCCGTCTTCTCCATTTCCCTCAGTCATATCTTTGTTGCTTATAATTCCTCTTACCGCTTTTGCAAAAGATTTTGTGCTATCTGATTTTCCCTCTTCATCATTTTTTTTATTTTCAATATTTGTTACTACTTCTTTTACTTCATTTTCATTTAATTTGTTCATTTCTTTTTCGTTTTCGAATAATTGTTTTTCTACTTCATATTCCTCTTTTAGGGCTTTAATCTCATTTAATATTTCTTTTGCCTTGTTTAAGTCTTTATTTTCTCCTTCTGTATATCCTTTTGCTAAATTTTGTTTACTTTCAATCTTAGCCAAAATTTCTCTCATTTTTTTATTCATTTTCATTACCTCCGTCTTTTTCTTTTTCTATAAATAAAAAAGAAGCAAGATTATCAATTTTTAAATTGATTTCCGCTTCTTCATTATTTTTAATATTTTCGTCTTTCTGAACTGCTAATTCAGTTCCATCATAATGTTTTGTAGTTCCAGCTCTTGGTTGCGCAGGAACAGCCACAAAAGATACTTCATATGCCTCCTTAGCTCCATCTAGTGTAAAGTAACATATTTTTTTACCATTTACTGTATCATATTCTTTACCCCACCAATGTGAACAAGCATGTTTCATATTGTCTTCTCCACAGATTGAACAATATGCATGTTTTGCTCTGCAACTTGTTGAGACCTCTTTTTTTATTCCAGCCTTTATCTCTGCAATCAAATCTGCATTTTTTTCAGTTTTGACCATATAGCACTTTGCTATTAATTTAGTATATATTTCTTCAGCCCCTGTACGTTTTGTTTCGTCTTGGACAAGTTCTGTATCATATACTCTAGCAATTTGATTATCCGCTGTTCTACGATGATCTTTTATCATAGTTTTACCTTTATATAACTTTTCTAAATCTTTTAATGCATTTAAGTTGAATGGTTCATAATTTCTATCATCTATTTCATTATCTCCCATAACCAACTTAAAAGTAAATACTTCTTCAGCTTTTAAAGGTGCTAGTGTGTATTTATTAATCTTAGCTAAATCGCCCTCAGTTGTTTCTTGACTTTCTACGCTTGCAGATTTACAAATTAAACCTTCTTCAACAACTTTGTCATTGTTTCTTCTATCATTTTCCTCATCATATCTATCCAATTTTTCTCACCTTCCTTCCCATCATCTTTTTTATTATATTGAGTTCCAACTAAATTAACTGGAATTGTTGCTCCATTTCCTATTAGTTGGTCTCCTCCTGGTTTTGATTCCATATCTAATAGTGCTCTTGCCTCATTTGGTGTATATAAGAAATTAGATATAGCCTGACATAATGTTTCTACTTGCGTTTTTAAATCTGCTCTTAAAATAACCGCTATATTAAATTTAAAATAATATCCACTTGTAAACTCTTCATCAGATAGTAATTTAAAATTAAGCTCCTCCTCATATTGTTTTATTATGTATAGTAATGTATCAACATAAAAGCTCAATTGTTGAGCTTCAGCGCTTGCATAACTTGATTTTTCATAATCACCAATTTGATTTGGTTTTATTCCAAATGCTGATGCTATCTGTATTGCACTATACTTTTTGATATCTATAAATTGGTTATCCGCTAATTTTATGTTTAATGGTGTTAAAGTCGTTCCAAAAGGAATTGGTATTATATTCTTTACCTCTTTATCATCGAGATCACTCCCCGCAAATCGCTCTATTTTCTTTTTAAACTTTTCTACGTTGCTCTCAGATAGTTCTGATGTATACTGAATAACCGCTTTTGCTGTAAATCCACTTTTATACATACTATTAAGCATCTTTTGTGCTTTAATATTGCCAGTAATCGTGGACTCTAATTGTTCTCTAACAGATTTTCCTTTTATTCCATCAAAAGTATTTGATGTCTTAAAGTGCAATATCTGTTCTGAACAAAATTGATATGCTTTGCCAGCATGGGAATATATATAATATATATCTGGCACATCTCCCAAAATTTTTTGATCATCATACCAAACATCTACATCTTCTGATGGTAGAATCCAAAGAGATGTCTTGCTTCCAGCCCCTTTTATTAATACATATGCATTACCATAATGATTCCTATTTTGTTCAACTGTCGACCAAAATAATGAAGATGTCATATATGGATTAGGTCTATCGTGTAATACTCTATACATTGGATGTCCTCTTGCAGTAGTTACACCATTATTTTCCTCATGTTTTAATAACTTTAATGGCAGTTTGCCTACAGATTCACTTAATATCTTCATACATGCAAAATATGTTGATTCTGACAATGCTTTTTCTTTTGTGTCTTTTAAACCTAAAAAATCAATAAGTTGCTGCATCTCGTTGTTTTTACTTGTTTTATTTGTTAAAACCCTAAAAGCTGCTTTTGCTCTATCTTTAAAAGTCATTTTCTCACTCCTTCTATTAATCATCCCAGTTCATTTGCTCTAAATATTCTTCCATTTCTTTATCATAGTCAACTGGCTCCTTTTCATTGAATTTCATTTGTGTTATGTGAGCGTCTATTACTGCATCTACTGGGTCTATTCTCTTAGTTCGTTTGTTTGGCTCTTTATCTACCTTTTTTTCTCCAAAACTATTTCTTACTATTCTTGCATTAGATACACTATAGCTTAATAATTCTTCTCTTTTGTTGTACCTTACTTTTCCTGATTCAATATTCAATTGCAGATCCTCTGTTCCGTCATTTAAAAATCTTGCTGATTGCTTAATTTCAAGAAGTGGTGCTCCAAAAACCTCTAAGTCGTCTAAGAAACCATCTGCATTATGTGGATCATATCCAATAGCTTGAATTTGCAAGTCATAGTCATTTATTATTTCTGAAAGATATTTAATAATAAATTTATAATCGTTTTTATAGGTATTTTCTCCACCGGTAACTGTTATAAGTTCCTGTTGTTCCCATACGTCATATGGAGCAATATCGGAAACAATATGTTCACTCAACCTTGCTCTAGGCATGAATGAATGCGAGAATATAAAAAACTCACTATTCTCTAATGGTATCTCTAGAGCTATAGTCGTTAAATCTCCACCATGAGACAAATCAATTCCTACATAACATTTTTCTCCCACAAAATCAGACAATTCTAAATCAGATTCACACCTTTTCCATTTCTCTGGATTCATAAACTGGTCATCTGTATTTTTTACCCATAAATTAAGAGACTTTGTCATAAAGTCCCTTAA
>AUXO016736113.1_pt1 | contig 15106 bp, 14 predicted proteins | sample 768731 | NCBI WGS metagenome assembly AUXO01 (sample SAMN02715735, study PRJNA202380) | gut metagenome | biome: sheep rumen | host: Ovis aries | place: New Zealand: Palmerston North
CAATTGTTATGTGGACGCCCGCACTGCGGCGCTTTTGGGGAAGAAATATGAAAAGTAAAATTATTATAGTACTATCTTTTCTCTTAATTTCTTGTAAAGAAAAATCAACAGATGAATTATTCAATAAATTTGTTAATTGTAAAACAGATGAGGAATACATAACCTTTCAAACATCTGATATTGTTCCTTATGAAAAGCTCAATAAAAACTATAAAAAAATTATTGAAAATCAAAGTACAGGAACCATATCTTTTCTTTATGAAAAAGCAAAATCAACAAAAGAAACAAAGTATTTCATACCAGATCTGGTTTGTCCGATGACAGAAGGTGATATAGCGATATGCATGCTTATTGATATGTTTAATATGCCTGACAAATATTTTGATGATGTTATGTATGAAAATATAGAACGGAAAACTAATTCTGCCCGTGATTTCTGGGATTATATTCATTCATCAGATAATAATAGAGAAGAAATAATACAGGAAATAAAAGATTATTACTCTTTAATAACTAGAAATGCATACTTTGCTCCAGAACCATGGAATGAAGATGAAATCATAAATCATAGTTTTGAGTTTATATCAAATACCAAAACTGAAAAATTTTTATTTAAAAAAACAGAAGATGGGCTTTTACTTACAAGTTGTACATATATGGAAAAACAAAAAAATGTCCAATTGAATATTGGCACATCGACAAGAATGGTTTCCTTTGTATTAGCCCATATGATACAGTTTTAACAAAAAAAATTTTTCGCATAGGAAAATTATGGATAGATGAAGAAAATGAAATACTTCATGCTCAGCGAAATTCAAAGGAAATAAAATATAAATATAAAAAAATTTAAAGCCCACCCACCTTGGGACATTACTGGAGAATATTAAAAATGAAAAAAAATTTAATATTATTTATATTAATTTGCTTTATATTTTTAGGTTGCAAGAAAACAAATAAAAATAATTCTATTCATAATTACGTAATTTATTCACAAAAAATTGCTGCCATTATGGATGAAAAAATAAGAAATATGGAAAATTTAGAAATATATCCATTTTATATAAATGACGAATTAAAAACAGAACTTATAAAAAAGAATTATAAAAATCCTTCGAAAGCAACAATTTTGATATACAAATATTCAGTACAAGGACCTTTACCATATGCCATTGAACATGAAAACAATCTTCCCTATGTATTAAAAAAAGAAAAGTATAAAACAGCTTTTTTTTCTGTATTAGAAGACTTTGCTTACAATACATCACCTAATTTGATTCCGCCTTATTATGCTTTTTATTCCTACGATCTTTTTGTTGATAATAAATTTCTTAAACAACCTGCAATCTGCATTTTAGAATATGAAGATGCTTACCCAATTGTTATATCTTTTGTTACAGGAGAAAATGGTGCGGTTGTTACAAAAAGTACAATTACATTTGATAAAAAAATAAATCCCGAGACCTTTACATCACATTTATTATGGTCAAATTTAGAGCTGGATGGAATGTACGTCCTTCCACTAAATTAAAATACCACAAAAAAATATCAGTGGGTAAAATATGAGAAAAATATTTTTTTTAATGGCACTGTTTTTTATTCAGGCAATTTGTTTTGCAGAACATATTAATAAAAACTGGTTGCAGAAAGATATTAAAAATTTTGAAGAAATTTTAAACTTCATTGATAAAAATGATTTTTCCAATTCAAGTATTTTAAAAATGATGAATAAAAATTTCAGTAAAGAAAAACTCGGTTTCAATCTGATAAAATCAAAATCAGCAATTTACGGCGGATACTTATCAATTTATTTAAATTATATAAGTTACAATGATTCTCCTTGTGAACTAAGAATTTCATTTTCCGCTGATAATTTTTCTAAAATTGAAAAAGAACTTCCTGCAGATCAAATAAAAAAAATAAAAGAAAAATTTATTTGTGAAAACAATAAATACATTTTCTCTACAAAAAATAATGAGAATTATCAAAAATATTTTAAATATAAACAGAAACAAATCGGGGAAGAAATAAAATTAAATTTACCTTCTCAGTATCAGGAATATTATGAGTCTTTAACTTCACCATTTGATGAACTTTCTTATGGATATATTATTGGGTACGCTGCTGAAGTTCCGTTTGGTAGAATCGCCATGGAAAAATTATTGGAATTAAAAGACAAAAACATATTTATAAACATAATAAAATCTGATAATCCTGCTGGCCGTATATATGGAATGGAAGGTTTACTGAGTCTTGAAAAATCAAATGAAAATATAGAAATCATAAATAAAGTTTTTGAGAAACTTATAAAAGATGAAATAACATATGTAGCTCAAGATGGATGTGATTGTATCGATGAACTATATAAAAAAATTATACCCGAAAATCTAAATTAATATATAGAAGATCTTTGATATAAAAAAATTAAACTACTCAAATCAAATCTTATTGGAGAAAAAATGGATAATTTATTAAACAAAATACCTACGATTATTATTTCACTGATGATCTGGGGAATTATAATTAAAAAATCAAATGGGAGAGTTTCAAAAAGCCGCTACAGAAAAGTTGAAACGTCCATGCTGATAGGTCTTATTTCTTATTGTGCGCTTGTAGTATTTTTAAAGACTTATCAAATTCAAATATTCGGATTTAATATTATTCACTCGATTGGATTAATAATTTTTTTCTTTAAATATTATCAACTGCAGGTTCTCCGTTTTCGTGATTTAAATTATTCACCCTGGTTCGCTTTAACTATTAATATTCCTCTTGTAAATCTATATTTCCTGTGGATAAAATTTACAAAAGAAAGAAATCAGATGATAAACAGATTTGATGAATCAATTGACTGCTTAAAATTTCTAAAAAAGACTGATTTATATCCGAATCGATATTTAATAAACTTAAACGAAATGAATTTTTCTGTAAATGAAATAAATTTTGAATACAGAGACTTCAACGGAAAAAATCAATATGAAGTTTCAAAAATGAGTCTAGAACAGGATAAAAAATTAGAAAGCTTTTTGAAAAATAATTTTGAAATAACTGAAAACGCACCATGCTATGCATCAAATTATAAAATTTCGTTTTTAGACAATGAGAAAAAAATGATAGATGCAATAAAAACAAACTTTAATGCCGTAATTCAAAAAGAAGGATTTATTAAATTTGATGATATCGATGTTTTTATCAGAAAAAATTTCGGAGCCTACGAAATAGTATACAGCAAAGAGTTTGTAAAAATTATTAAACAATATGAAGACATAATCATTATAAATGGCATGTGCAGTCAGACTCTGAATAAATCACAACTAAAAAAATTTTTGGAAGAAATTAAATAAAAAAACAATCCAATACTCCGCTTAAAGATTCCTTCAAAATCCAATAGCATTTATTAAAGATAGTTTTATAAAAAAAGGAGTGAAGAAAATAAAAACTATTAAAAAAATTTCGATTGTATTAATTGCACTGGCTGCTGTTTGTTTTACAAGTTGTGCTTCAACTCAGTTTGAACAGACTGAATTTGAAAAACAGACAGGTATTATGTTGATTGTTCCTATGAGAGTTTTTACATGGGTAAATGCTGATGGAGCAAAAACTTTTATGAAGGATTATTCAACTGGAAAAATTACATTTGAATATTCAGAAGAAAATAATTTTATCGTAAAAGTAGAAAATATTGACGGTGTATTAAAAACAACATGTGGGAAGCAGTTTACAGACATCGATGAAAATATTCGTTCTCTTATCAGTACTGCATTTATTGCTTCATGTTACTCAATGGACAGCGGTAAAGATGGGATTAATACAGCGTTCGATGTAATGTATCAGATTTTTTCTGACAAAATATATGAACCACGAAAAAAATTGTTAAACCCAACTTTTGAGCATTGTCTTGGAGCATATAAAAATGCAGCAGACTGGAATAACTACAAATTTAATTATTTTTCTACAAAGAATAATACTTTTACAGTAATAAAATAGTAAGAAAATTTTACAGATAAAACTGATTTTTAAAGCCGTGCAATTTACTGTACGGCTTTTTTTAAAAATGCATTACGAAAAATTACTTAGTGGAATTATTTTTCTTAAATTTTATTTCTATAAGAAATTCAAAATATAACTCAAAATCGTTATACTGAAACTAAAGGAGAAAAAAATGGAATTAAAATTTAAAACCACTATTCAAGATAGTATTGATTCTGAAATCATCAGAAAAAGACTAAGCGGTATTGAAAAGAGAAGTAATCTTCGAAGAAGAATTCCTTATATAATTTTACTAATTTTAAGCAGTTGCATTTTTTTTCTATCAATAAAAGCTAAGATGCACGCTACTTCAACAACTGCAGGTATTATTTCTTTAATTTCCGTTATCAATATTATTTTTGCAAAACAGATTAATAATTACTATTTAAAAAAGAATGCCATAAGAAATATTAAAATTATCAACAAACAGTATAATTACAACTTCCTTGAACCAATCGACTGTAATATAAAAATAGAAAATGAATTTGTAGAAACAGAAATATTAGGAACCATAACAAAATATCCAATAAACGAATATTTGAGAAGTTTTACAGAAGATAGATTCATTTTTTTTGAATTTACAATCGGAAGATATATTTATATTACTAAAGAAAATTTATCGCAGGATTTACTTGAAAAATTCTGCAAAACTCTTGAATCAAAACGAGAAAGAAAACAATGAACAAAAAAATAATTTTTCCGGTTGAAAGAATTACACATGGGGTTATATTACTTGGGCTGCTTTCGCTGTTTTTTATGTATCTTTTTACAGGCATAAAATTTAATGATAGAGTTTATATTTTGTTTATACCTGTTATCTTTGGTGTTATCATTTCACTTTATTTGATTGCAACCTTTATTGTTTATGATTCTGAAAAAATGATTTTCTTCTCGCTTCTTAAAATCAAAGTTATAAAATTCGACGACATATCTCTAATCACACGAAGCTGGGAACGTGTCTTCTATAAAAAAACTGACGAATTGAAATATTTCCTTTATCATTTTGATGAAATAAAAGACAAGAAAATTAAAACAAGAATTTTTCTTCCAAAAGATTTTGAAACAGAAAAAATGAAAGATTTTCTTGAAGCCATAAAAAAAGAAAATTATAAATTTACTTTTGAAGTAAAGATTTAAGGATATTAAAAAAGAACTTTATGAAGAATAAAAAAAAGAAACAGAAAAGATCTATAGAATCAATTTTATCAATAACAGGATGGTCTATAATTTTATTGGGGTTGGCTATTGATGTCTATCTCATAAAAGTGCTTAGCAAACGTTTTATATCAATTTACCTTTTCATCTGGGGAACTGGATGGTTACTGCTTTTCCCTAAAGCATTAGATAATTATGAAAACAGTGAATATCCATCATCAGTTGATTCAAAGCTTTTAATAATTTCACCTTCTTTAGGATTACTTTGCATTCTTGCAGCAATCTTCTTTTAACAAAAAATTTTCACTTCAGAGGTAATATGAAAAAACATATTTGATAAACTTGCAAAATAAGGATTATGGTATGAAAAAATTAATTTGTATTTTATTTACTTTTATTGTTTTGATTTCTTTTTCTTTTGCAGACAAATCCCGCTTTTATGAGAACGGAAAAGTAATTGACACGATGTACGTTGATTCAAAAGACGGATTAAAAGTCCGAGACAAGCCTTCTCTAAAATCAAACAGACTCTGTGGTCTGACACATCGTCATGGAGTAAAAATTGTTGCAATCGGAAAAGAAGAAACGATTGATGGAATCACTGCACCATGGGTAGAAATTCTTTTACCGCGCTACGAATGGAAAACCTTTGAAGCTGAATACGGCTGGGTGTTCGGCGGATATCTTTCAAAAAAACGAAAAGCATTTTCCATAAAAAACTGGGCGGATGTTGATCTATTAAAATATATTTCAAGATGGCCTTGGGTTGAAAACTGCGGAGACATTCAGCGTTCAATTTTATATTTTGAAGAAAACGGAGATTTCAAAATGAGAATTGAAGAAGCAGCAGGTGGAGCAAGCGGATCATGGACTCTTGATTTTAAGAAACTGCAAATAATTACAAATGCAGCAATTGAATATCCGGGCGATGAAGATTATGCTCCAGAATATTATTCAACCGGTTATGATATTGAAAAAATCGATGAATATTATTTTTCTGCAAATGGAAAACTTTATATTCCATATTGCCAGTGGGGCATTATATCCTGTGAAGACCGATATTCAAATCCGGATAATGACAGCGGCCAGTTTAACAGAGACCTCATGGATTTTAAATTCCTTTTTAATTGTGCAGAAAGCGCATTCAATTCAATATACCGCAAGCATACAAAATTAAAAGAACAATTCATCAGATACGGTATTTACAATTCCAAAGACAAAGAATATTTAGAATCCTACCATGAGTACTGGGATCCTATTATGGAAGAACACCAGAAAAAAGCAGACAATCTAAAATAAAAAAGTTTACAAGGAGAAATCAATGTCTAAATTCAACAAAACAATTTTAATTATCTACAGCGTAATTCTTGCATTCTTAATTGGATTTTTAATTTACAAAAATTATTTCACAACAAAATTTGATTATGTTTCAACTAAACGTCTCGTAACTGTAATTTTTGCATCTCTTATTGCAGTTATAAAACTTTCTACTAGAAGTACCGGTAATAGAAAAACATTAGGCTATTATAAAAAATTTTATTCTGAAACTATAAAAGATTCATTTGCAGATAATAAAAAAAATCTCAAGACTTTATTGAAGGCCGCTCAGTATTATAATGAAGATAAATTTTCTGCAGCATTGGATTTGTTATCATCACTCCAGTCAGAATGCAGTACAAACAATGAAAGGTACGCCGTAAATATTTTTTCAGCATTAATTAACACTGATACAGGCAACACAGAAGATGCAATTGAAATCTACGAGCGGATGATTCAAATGGGAATTGCTGATTCAGTTATTTTTTCAAACTTATTAAACCTTTACAAGGAAGAAGGAAATTCTCAAAAAGCTTATGAAACAGGGCTTCGTGCAATTCATGCTGATCCTAAAAACGTAATGGCATACAACAATTTTGCATACTTTCTTTTTAACGACGGAAATTATGATGAAGCTGAAGAATATGCAAAGAAAGCTTTGGAAATAAAAAGCAACACAATTGAAGCAATAACTCTTCTTTATATTATTTACACTCTTGAAAATAAAACTGAAGAAGCTGAATTATACGAAAGAAAATCAATTGCAAACGGGCGTTCAAAAAAAGTACTTAAAGAAATTATGGATTATTATCTTGGTGAAGATGAAGATTAAAATCAATTAAAATAAAAAAAATTGGCTTCCGGTCGTCTTGCGCGTAACAAAACCGATGCTGTCGCATCTACATTCTGTTTGTTGTAAAGGAACTATTTACTATGTCGCTTCGCGACACCAACAAACAGAATGTTTTCGTTCCGCTCAATACTCCCTCGCGCCAATTTTATCATATCTAAAATAATTCAATCTAATTAAACGACGTTGTAATGATTTCTAATCTTATCGAGGACACACATTCGTAGCAGGTGCGTGCGAATGTGCTTCTTTTTATGATTAGATTCCGTTGTAATGGTTTCTAATCTTATCAAGAACATACTCTTTAAACTCTTCAAGAGCAAATGTTCTCTGTGGAATTTTTGAACTGAAGCGGAAACGACAGCAAACTGTATTTTCTGTCTTTTCTTTTTCACCAACAACAAGAATATATGGTGTGCGGTGTTCAGTAGAAATATCCTTAATCTTTGCCTTCATGTTGTCATCGCCAAGGTAAGCATTAACTTTAATTCCTGCTGCTTTAAGTTCATCACAAACCTTCTGTGCATAATCATTAAAATCCTGACTAACAGGAACAACTGCAACCTGTTCAAAACAAAGCCATGTAGGGAATACACCAGCATAGTTTTCAATAAGAATACCCATGAAGCGTTCAAGTGAACCAAGAACTGCACGGTGAAGCATAACCGGATGATGCTTCTGGTTATCTGCGCCGATATACTGAGCATTCAATCTTTCTGCAGATGGAAGCTGATAGTCAAGCTGGATTGTACCACACTGCCACTGACGACCAAGTGCATCAATCAAAGTGAACTCAAGCTTTGGACCGTAGAAGGCACCCTCACCTTCCTGAATTTCATAATCCATTCCGCTTGCTTTACATGCTGCTGCAAGTTTTGCTTCTGCCTGCTGCCATGTTTCAATTGTACCAACATGATCTTCAGGCATTGTTGAAAGCTTAACAAGAAGATTTTTATCAAATCCAAAATCCTTATAAACATCAATCAAAAGCTTACAGAATTTTGTAACTTCACTTTCAATCTGTTCTTCTGTACAAATGATATGTGCATCATCCTGGACGAAGCCACGAACACGCATAATTCCGTGAAGAGTTCCGCTTGGTTCATTGCGAACACAGTGACCAAATTCTGCAATACGCATTGGAAGATCTTTGTATGAACGAGGACGGCTGTTAAAAATTTCAAGATGTCCTGGACAGTTCATAGGCTTGATTGCAAACTGCTTCTTTTCAGATTCAGTTGTAAACATATTTTTCTGGTAGTGACTCCAGTGTCCTGATTTTTCCCAGAGAACTTTCGGCATAACTGCAGGAGTATTAACTTCAAGATATCCGTCTTTAACAATTTTTTCGCGCATGTAATCCTGAAGTGTTACGTACATTGACCATCCGTTTGGATGCCAGAAAATCTGACCCGGATCCTCAGGTTCAAGATGGAAAAGATCAAGTGCTGCACCGAGCTTTCTGTGGTCACGTTTTTCTGCTTCTTCAAGCATTGTAAGATAATCTTTAAGATCATTTGGCTTGTAAAAACAAACTGCATAAATACGTGTAAGCATCTGGCGGTTAACATCACCTCTCCAGTATGCACCTGCAACGCTCATCAATTTAAAAGCCTGACCGTTGATTTCTTTTGTATTTGCAACATGTGGTCCGCGGCAAAGATCGATATAATCATCCTGCTGATATGTTGTAATTGTTGCTCCATCTTCAAGATCATTAATCAATTCAACCTTGTATGGTTCATCTGCAAAAATTTTAAGTGCTTCTTCCTTGCTTACTTCCTTGCGGATAAAATCAAAATTTCCTGCAAGAATTTTGCGCATCTCTTTTTCTATTGCGGTGAAATCTTCAGTGGTAACCTTCTTATCTGCCGGGAATTCAAAATCATAATAGAAACCATTATCGATTGCAGGTCCAATTGCGATTTTAGTTCCAGGAAAAATTCTCTTTACAGCCTGAGCCATAACGTGTGCACAAGAGTGTCGTACTGTCTGAAGTTTTTCATCAATTGCCATAATTTTCACCTTTTAAAAAAATATACAGATAATCTACCCCTTTTTTTAAGTTGTATCAATAAGATATATTATGGTAGAATTATTTCATGAAAATCAGCTTTAAATCTAAAAAAACAAAGATTACTGCCATTGCAGCGGGAGTTGCAGCACTTATTCTGACGCTAACAATCACTCTCTGCACAATCAAAAAAAATACTGCTAAAGTTGCTTTTTACGGAATTTCTGAAAACCAGATTCAGCTTCTTAAAGATAAATTAAACGAAAATACTTTTAAAAATAAAAAAATCCCATATTCTTTTACAGTTCTTGATTCTTCAAAAGACCTTGCATCCCAAACAAAAGGATTTGATATGGTCATCACACCGATGGGAGCTGCTTCTAAAGAATTTGTTTCACTTGTTCCTTCAAAAAATGCTTCAGAAATTTTTCTTGAGTCTTCAGTTATGGGAAAAACTTCTATTGCAGTTGCAAATAAAGCCGGAAAATCTGCAGATGGAAAAATTACTCAACTTCCATTTTATTTTGACGGATATGAAGCATTACTGAATTTAAAATCAACAGAAAAAACAAAGACAAAAAAAATCGATTCGTGGAGAGACTTTGAATCCTTCGCAAAAAAATCAAAAGATGACTGTCCTTCTCCAATCCTTTTTGCAGGCGGGGAATCAGATGTTCTTCTTGGAACTCTTTCATGCTTAACAGAATCTTTTGCCGGCAGAGAAAAGCTTGAGAATTTTTCAAAGATGCTCGCAAATTTTAAAGGCGACTACAACGAGCTTATAAATGAAGAATACAATGACAGCACAAGCGCATTATACGAAGCACTTCACAGACTTGTTTCATGGAAGCAGGAAAAGCTGATGATAAACGAAACGATGAGACTTAAAGAAGCAGACATTCTTTCCTTCATGAAGCATCAGAATACAGCAATAGTAATTATGAATCTTTCACAGCACAGAAAAATTCCTGCAGACACAATTCAGCGATTTAAAACGATTCCTGAATTTTCAAAAGAAACTCAACTCTATTTTCCAGGCAACCTTGAGATTACAAAAAGAGCCGTTGTTTCATCCGCATACTGCTTTATTCCACTTTCAGATTCAAAATACGTAAAGCCAACTGCAGCTTATCTTGTGGACACTGCAGTGCAGGAAGACATTGCAAGAAAAACTGGACTTGCTCCTTCACTTTCAGGATGCAGAACTCCTGACATTCAGTCTGATGACCTTAGATACTGGATTGCGGCAAGCAGTGGATCCGTTGCTCCTCTTGGAGACGCTGCTTTTATCAACCGTGAAAAGAAAGATCAGTTTGCGGAATGCATCAGAAACTTTATTCTTGCGAAATAATTAAACCCGCTTCTTTCATCTTTTTAATACAGTTTTTATAATGATCCATCATGGCCTGGTGCTGTTTTTTTGCAGTATCCAGGTCACATTTTTTTACAAAAAGTTCCTGCTGGCGGAATTGTTCAGCAAGAGACGAAAGACCTACAGTTCCAGTTGTTCCCTTTAAGCTGTGAAGAATCTGTCTGTATTTTTCCCATTCACATTCTTCAAAATAATCCTGAAGTTCAGCAAGATGATTATTCGAACTGTATTCACATAAGATTGCAATACAAAGCTGTTCATCATCATCACTGAATCCAAGTGCCGTTTCATAATTAAACTCAGGAAGGAATTTTCTAAGCTTAAGAATTTTTTCTCCACACGGAAGCGACTCATCATTTTGAATGAATACTTTTCCTTCAGGCAGATACTGCAGGAACATTTTTTCAAGGCTTTGTCCGTCCAAAGGTTTTGAAATGTAATCGTTGAAGCCAGCCTTTATGTATTCATCACGAACGCCACTTAATGCATTTGCAGTAAGCATGATAACCGGAGTGTCATTATTCGGAGTGTCCATCTGATGAAGTCGGGTAAGAGTTTCTATTCCGTCCATCTCAGGCATCATGTGGTCCATAAAAATAATGTCGTATTTTTTTGCAGCAGCTTTTTCAAGACATTTTGCACCGCTATCCGCAAAATCAAATTTCATTTTTGTTTCTTTAAGAAGATTTTCAAAAACGATAAGATTCATTTCAACATCATCAACAGCAAGAACTTCAACATCCGGAGCTTCAAATGACTGATGGTAAATCTTATATTCCTGTTTCTTCTTGCGGATAAAGCTTACGTCGCCTACAGGTGCATGATCCCACACAGTCTGAGTTACAATAAGCGTAAATTCTGATCCAACACCATATTCTGATTCAACCTTGATTGTTCCGCCCATAAGTTCGGCAAGCTGTTTTGAAATGCTCAACCCAAGACCGGTGCCTTCAACATTGCGGTTTTTTGTAAGCTCAAGACGTTCAAACTTTTTAAAGACTTTATCCAGAGCTTCAGCTTTAATTCCCATTCCAGTGTCTTTAACGCTGAAATAAAATTTATAAGTATCTTCATCAATTTTTGTTCCGTTGATTGAAAAATCAACACGGCCTTTTTCCGTATACTTAACGGCATTTGTAAGCATGTTAACGATAATCTGTCTCATGCGTGTATTATCGCCGCGGATTCCAGACGGAAGATTTTTTTCGCAGTAAATACTTCCAACAAGACCCTTCTTTTCAAGTCGACCAGAAACAAGTCCGTAACAGTCAGAAATAAGTTCAGAAAGTTTATATTCAACAGGAACAATTTCAAGCTTTCCGGATTCAATTTTTGAAATATCCAGAACATCGTTGATGATTGCAAGAAGTGCACGGCTTGAATTTTGTGCAGCCTGCGCATACTCAAGAATTTTTTTATCTTTTGATTCGCGGAGAATCATTTCATTCATACCGATAATTGCATTTGTCGGCGTTCGGATTTCGTGGCTCATGTTTGAAAGGAATTCACTCTTTGCCCGGTTTGCACTTTCCGCACTTTTTTCAGAAGCCTTCAGCTGTTCAAACTGATTTTTTACAATTCTGATTGCATTAAGATAAATTGCCTTTTGAATTCTGTTAATGGAACCAAGCATAATACCTATGATGATCATAGACTGAATTACATCAACAAGATAATCAAGCTCCGAAGTTTTTGATACATATTCAGGATGAAGATATGAAAAAACAAAAAGTCCTATTGAAAACAAAATCTGAAGTGAAAGAATTACAACACAGGTTTTTCCTTCAACAAGAATAAACGTATAAATAAGAGTTGCCGCATACCAGATAGGCATTCCACTGTGGATTCCGCCGCCATTCAAAAACATAACCGGAAAAATTATAAAGGTAATTACACAGTCCAGAACAAGAGATGCAAGTTTAACTTTATTTTTCCAGTTTGCAATATAAAAACAAATTACAATGATTATTTCAGCAACCGCAATAGAAATATTCTGAAGAATCATTATTCCAGCAACCATAGCAATAATCATGGAAACAAAAGCAGCTATAAATCCTGAAACGGCAAGAATGTTAAAGAAAACAACATTCATGTTTCGTTCAGAAGAGAAAATATATTTTTTCAAATCATCAAGATTGTACTTCATTTAGAATTTACCTCTCTGAAGGAAAACATTTCTGATGGCTTCATTAAGCTCCTGACTGAGGAATGGCTTGATGAGATAATAATTTACACCACAGGCTCTGGCACGAACAATTGTATCCACATCCTTGTCTACAGTTACAAAGATTACAGGAACATCTTTTATCTTTTTTAATTTTGCAAAAGTTTCAAAACCGTTCATATCCGGCATTTCAATATCCAGCAGAACAAGATCGAAATTTTCATTTTCAAGATATTTAAGGCCTTCAGTTCCAGATGAAGCAGTTTTTACAATATAATCCGGATTTTTTTTGAGCATGTAAGAAGTAACTTTAAGACAGATTGCATCATCATCGATTACAAGAATTTTTCTGATCGGTGAATATTTTGGACGCATTTTAAAATCAACATCCTCTTCAATCATCTCCAGCATCACCGAAGCAATTTCAGGATCAAACTGTCTTCCTTTTTCCTGCAGGATTTTTTCTTTAATAAACTCCTGTGGAATATCTTTTCTGAATCTTCTGTCAGATGACATGGCATCGTATGAATCAGCAACACAAATAATTCTTGCATACTCAGGAATCTGCTCTCCCTTAAGGCCGATTGGATATCCTTCTCCGTCATACCGCTCATGATGATATTTTACGGCATCTTCAATATTTTTATTTTCTGAAACTCCCTGAACGATGCTGTACCCGATCATTGAGTGAAGCTTTATGCTGTCAAATTCACGCTCTGACAAATCACCATCGCTTTTTAAGATTTCATCCGGCACACGGATTTTTCCAATATCATGAAGAAGCGCCGCAAAATAAATTTCCTTCTGTTCTATCTCAGACTTTCCAAGACGGCGGGCAATTTCTTTCGCATAATCTGCAACACGAGCAGAATGACCTTCATTATAAAAATCATTTGCATCAATTGCTGAAGTAAGGGCATGAATAATATTATCTTTCATTGCATCCAGTTTAAAATTTACATCATTTGAAATTTTGTTTTTCAATTTCAGCATTATAAAAAAAGCTGAAATAACTGCAAAAAGAGAAATCAAAACTGAATACACTGCAAGAATTCTATTCATAAAAAGCACTCTTACCCTAAAATAAACTTCTCCACATCACGGGGGGTTTCAAGAACATAATCTGCACCACACTCTTCGAATTCTTTTCTGCTTCCAAATCCCCAGAGGATTCCAGCAGCTTTAAATCCCATTTGATGTGCTCCGTTAACATCAAAATGCCTGTCTCCAATCATAAGGCACTGATGTTTTTTTTCTTCATCAATTCCGTTATTTTCAAAAACAAAATTTATAACATCGATTTTGTTGACTCTGTTCTGTTCTTCAAGATCTGCGCCGCCCACAAAATCAAAAAGATGAAGCATGTTTTTTCTTTCAAGAATCTGTTTTGCATAAAGCTGAGGTTTGCTTGTTGCAACAAAAATCTTTTTTCCTGCGCTCCTGAGCTTTTCAATCAGTTCAACGACGCCGTCATAAACTCTTGCTTCAAACATTCCGTCTTTTTCGTAATATTCTCTGTATACATTTATGGCGTTTGTAATTTCTGACTGAGGCAGCTTAAAGGTATTTGCAAAGCTGTCTTTAAGTGGAGGCCCGATCATCGTGTTGTACACTTCTTTATCAATGTTGAGTTTGTAATGTTCCACGACATGATCAAAGGAATGAAACACCCCCTCAGAGGTATCCATTAATGTTCCGTCAAAATCAAACAAAATATACTGAAACATTTTACCAGCCCTAAATCTTCAGGAATGCTTTGTAAGCATTGTAAGCCTGCACAATATCATCACAGTTCGTAATTTCCCATGGTGCATGCATGCTCATTACTGCAACACCAGCATCAATCACCTGCATTCCATATTTTGAAGCAAGGTACGCAATTGTTCCTCCGCCACCCTGATCTACTTTTCCAAGTTCAGCCATCTGGAATTTAACACAAGCTTTGTCCATTGCATTTCTTACAACGGCAACAAATTCTGCAGCTGTATCATTAGCCCCGGATTTTCCTCGTGAACCTGTATATTTCTGATAAACGATTCCGCCTCCAAGGAAAGAAGAATTGTCTCTGTCAAAAAGCCCCGCATTCATAGGATCGTATGCTGAATTTACATCACTTGAAAGCATCGAGCTGTTTGCCATTGCACGCTTAACTTTAAGCTCAGAATAATCACCAAGGCGACTTACAATTTCTGCAACACAGTTTTCAAA
>AUXO012686766.1_pt1 | contig 15105 bp, 7 predicted proteins | sample 768731 | NCBI WGS metagenome assembly AUXO01 (sample SAMN02715735, study PRJNA202380) | gut metagenome | biome: sheep rumen | host: Ovis aries | place: New Zealand: Palmerston North
TTAGGATCAATAAAGACGTTCTTGTAGTATTCACCACTTACATCTTTCATTCCTTTTACGAATACAGCCTGTTTGAATTCCTCTTCTGACTCTTCCTTCGGATCAATATGAACAAAAAGGTAGTCATCATCGAAATCAATTGATACACGGTCCTCATCTACATCAGTCAATCCGAACTTGAGAAGCAAGCTTCCGTCCTCCCCACCCATCATATCCATCCAAGGGAACTCAGTTCCTGATACCAATTCAGCAGGAAGTTTGTTGTTGCAACCCTCTGGAAGGAATACATTTGGCCTTACATTAAGTGTAGGTGCATTTCTCAACTGAGACATTACTTTTTCAGGGATGTCTGACTCTTTTACTGACTTGCCGTTGTGATAAAGATTAGTCTTTTCACCTTTCTTGATCACTGTGTAAGTGTCACCGTTGTTGGAGATTGTTTTCTTTTGATAAGAATAATTCTCTGCGGAAGGGATTGTGAATATTTCCTCGAATGGGAAACCGAAAAGATTGAAGATAGTATCATCAAAGATACTTGAAATAGATCTGAAACCACTCATAGTGCGTTTCCTCCTTAAAAATGTAATTTTGTATTTTGAAAGATTCATCCTTAGAACCCTGTTCCTGGCGTCCTAATTATTTCTCTTTCTCTATACAGAATATAGTTAGTGGAAATTATTTTTTCAAAAACAGGCATTGACTAATTTTAATATGGATTACAAGCGTTATCTTATACAATGTATAGAAAATATGGACAAAGAAGAGCTTTCACTGTCCTATGCCTTTTTAGGTAGAAAAGTATGTGACAATGAAACAATGGCCTATATTGAGGGTTCTGTTTATCAAATTTCAAACGAGGATTGTCCTTTTAATGGTCAAATTTTTTATTGTGATGAAAATTATTTTGGTAAAATTGATTGGGCCAAAATTAAAACTTTGGATGAAGCCCAACAAACCACATTAAAGAGGGGTTTAACAGCAACTTGCTTTACCTTCTTAAATACTAAAATAGATAATTTGGCTGTTGACACATACCTGAGAACTATACCTGAGGGGTATGTACCTTTTTCAAAGTACGCTACAATTTCTACTTTGGACAATATTTTAATTGATGATGATCAATACTATCAGATAATGCAAGTAATAGGCCAACCATTTATTAAGGATAGAGAGTTGGAATACAATAGACAAGCCATTTTGAAATTAGCCGTTGAGCCTGCCTTGAGAATGTATTACACATACTTCCCTTTAATTCAGGAGGAAGTTTTACCAAACCAGGCAACGGGGGATTATTTGATTCCTTATCCAACAGAACCATATCCGGCCTACAAAGCAATTGCTTGGGTTACAACTGCTGGTGCAAACGGTAAATCATTAAATGGTATTTCTCCTTTGGCTGCATTAGGAACAGATGTTTCCCTTTATACAAGGACAGCCCAGGGATCAAGATTTAATACAGGCCTTAGATATAATAAACCAGTTCCTGGTTGGAATGGTGAATCTTCAGCAGGCGGAAGTGCTTACAGTGAAATGGCAGCTCAGTGGCCAATTGCAAATACAATGAAAAATACGATGAGAAGAGAAAAACTTTCTAAAATTCATATTCCAGGAAAAGGTTTATTTGCAAAAGGTTACTCTACAATGTCAGGATTCTTAAATATAAAATGGCTTTGTTGGTCTAGGGATTTTGATGATGTAGAGTTTGAGGATTGGCCTAAAGTAATTCAATTATGTCAGGCCCATGTAAAATTCTCCATTGGTGCTATTAGGGATTTATTAAGATCCGATAGTAATGTTCCAATCCGTGAAGGAATACAAAAAGAAGGGGAAGAAGCCATTGCCAAAATAGAAAGTGAATGGAAAGAGAATCCTATTAGATTGATACATACACCTGCTAGGGGTGGATTAGTAGGTTAAGAGGTAAAAAATGGCAGCAGGACAGAATGGAGTTACAGTACAAAATAGCGTTATAAACTATGATAACATCCAAGGGAGGATGGATTACTTAAGCGACTTAAACTGGTTTAACCCAAATGCCTTTTACCCAACAGCCCTAGTTTTCTCCACTTCGGAAGAACATCAGGGATCCGTTAGAGACTTTTTTAATGAGTTACAATTTGATCAAACTGGTTCTTTAGACCCCAAAGACCCAAAGCAGGAAGAACAAATTATTCCTTCCAACAGGCCTAGCTCCGTTACATCAGGTAAATCAGTTTTAGATATGGTATGGGGTAGCTCTGGAAAGGAACCACCAGGAAAAAGCGTCCTTTGTGAATACAATATAAAAACAGGTAACAATGTTATAGGATCCTGTGCTCAATTAAATGAAAAAGCATTGGCCCAAATAGTTGGTATAGAGGGTTTAAGTTTTCCTAAACTACCTTTCAAAAAAGTTAATGGAATGCTAGTAAATGAAAAAAGGGTGGAAGGGGAATCCAACGAAATAAAAATAAAAATTTTAGCTACAGATTATTTGGAAATACTCAGCTTTGTTGAAAGATGGCAATCGGAGTGGTGGGCATACAATGGGCAGAAAAAAGTTTTAAGATCCAAGGTGGATAAAAATGGTAACCAAATATTCTTTGGGGAAGGCTACTTTGGAATGGATTATGTACATATTTTTCCAAACGGAGAAATTGATAGGATAGGCCATTTATTTATGAATGGAATGGTCCCAGTTCATATAGACTTGGAAGGTCTAAATTCTTTGGGACCTATGGTGAGTGGAAAAACAGAAATTCCAATGGTTGTAGTTACTTGTTTGTACTCCCAGGCCATTTTAGGCGTAGGGGCCTCTGGAAGTAAAGCAGACAAGAGAGCCAGGTGGTATTACTTCAAGTAGGCCTTTAGGTCAGATATATTTCTCTGCTAACTAATTAAGGTATGGCTAAATCAGATAACTTAAGTAACAAAACAGTTTCTAACAATACAAACGCAATAAATAAAAACACAAAGGCATCCTCTAGTTTAGAAGGGAACATTTCCGACTTAAATGAATCCATTGGTTCCCTTAATGATGCTATAACTGATTTAGGTGAAGGTTTAAAACTAACAGAGAAAAAAGAAACCAAAAAAGATGATTCCAGAGAAAATAAAGAGGACCCAACAGAAAAAGGTGTTAAAAATATTATTGAGCTCCTTAAGGAGTCCGGTAGTATGTTGGGTGGTCTTTTAGAAAATCAACGTAAAATTACAGAAGCAGAAGAAAACCCAGGGGGAGTGGTTGATTTAGGTGAAAATGAAGAAGTAGACGAATTTGATGAATTTTTTACAACTCCTTTAGATAAAATAGACTTAGACGAATCCGGTACAGAAGTTTCTGGTTTGTCTAAAGCTTCCAATCTTCCAAGTTTAGTTGCATCCGGATTTGGAGTAACAACAAACAAATTAAGTGGAATATTAAAGGACATTCTAAAAACTCTTTCTGATAAAGGTGCAGGTAACCCAGCAGGTGGTCAGGCAGAAATTTCTGCTGGAGAAATAAAGAAAGAAACAAAGGATGAAGAGGACAGTGGTTCTCCTGGAAAAACATTTACACAATACTTAAACGAATTGGCAGGTCCTTTGGAATCCATTGCAACAGGTGTTGTATTGTTATCCGTTGCGGTAGGTATTCTTTCTCTTATTCAACCTACAGCTGCAGCATTAGCCTCAGTAACGTTCCTTGTTGGTCTCATGGGTGCACTTATATTTGGTTTAACCAAAATAGAAAGCATGTATAATGCAAACCCTCCAAAAAGCTTAAAAGTTGATGAAAATGGACAATTAGTGGAGGAAGAGGGCTCCGTAGTAGGAATGATAAAGGCCTTTAGTCAATTATTTATGACTATGGCAATAACTTTTATGGTTATGTCTGTCTTCCATGAAATTATTTGGGGTGGATTTGGAAAATCTATTGGTTTACTTACATCAGTTGTATTGATCACCGTAGCCACAATTTTCCTTTTAGAGTTGAGTTCTGCTGCTGTAAATAAAATATTAGGAGAGGGTGGAAAAAATAGTAACATTGTACAAATGGTAAAAGGTGTAACCAATCTTATAGCCACAATAGTTATTCTTTCTCTAGTATGTTATTTCTTTGGAGATGAAATAGACGCAGGCCTCAAGAGTGCTATGATGATTGCAAGGGCAACTATGGCTATGATTGTTGTATTTACAGCAGTTATATCCAGGACAATTAAAAATCTTAAACCTGAGGCCCTGGATGCCTTTGCCAATATTGTAAAACAAATTACTGTTTTAGTGGCAGTTGTAGCTATCCTAACAATTGTTTTAGGAATTATACCACAAGAAATTATAAGTCAAGGTTTAATGAATATGACATTAATAGCAGGTTTAATTACAGGAATGCTATTTATGTTAACCAAATGCATTAAGGATTTGTCTAAAGTTCCCGAAAAACAATTACACGATTTGGTAGGTTTAATGATTGCTGTAACAGTTTTGATTCTGTTAACTTCTATAGTTGTAATTGTTCTTGCTCAACAGGATCCAGCCGCTTTGATGATGGCCTTATTTACAATGAGTTTAATAATCTCAATTCCAATTATAGCCATTAAAGTTTTGAGCAAATTAGATACTGCAAAAGTACCACAAGCACTTTTAGCCACCATACTGGCCTCTTTGTTAATTGTAGCAATTGCAGGTGTAATGTGGGTAACCTCCTTGATACTTGGACCTGCCATTGCTAATTTTGGTGGTGTGGACAATATGATTGGGGCAGCCATTGCTGTTGCGATATTCACCCTAGTTATAATATCTGTTGCCTTTGCAGGTATGGCATTAGGTACTCTTGCAAATGGTGCTTCATTGACCTTGATGGGTTTGGCCCTTTTAACTTTGGGGATTGCCTCATTGTTAGTTGTAGCAATTGCAGGTGTAATGCTACTAGTTTCCTATATATTGAAACCAGCCATTGCTAATTTTGGTGGAGCAGAAGAAATGTTACTTGCTGTTAAGGCATTAGGCCTTATGGTTATATTAATAGTAACTGTTGCGGTAACTTCCATTGTCCTAGCTGGATTGTTTATTCCTTTGATGTTCAGTGTAAGTTTAGCAATTGCATCCATTTCATTAGTTGTGGTATTTATAGAGGCCTTGGCAGGTGTTATGGGTAATCTTTCTGCCTCATTAGAATCCATGAGTGATATAGATTCTGAAGGAATTCAAGAGTTTACAAAATTTATGATAGAGTTTACTTCCTCTATGATTCTTTTGGTTACTCCTTTGATTTCCTTTAATTTGGTTTCCTGGACATTAGCAGGTTTATTATTTACAGCATCCATTGGTTTATGGGCAATGGTAGGTTCTGTTTGGTTAACTACAAGAGGATTAAAGGCATTAAACAATGCATCTAAGGGAGCAACTACTCCAAACCTGGAACCATTAAGTGAGGCCATAAAGAGTTTGAATGAATTCTCTAAATCAGTAAACTCATTCAAGGGTCCAAAATTTGGAAAGATGTGGTCTGTAATGAGTGCTATGAACTTTGCTGAAACATTTGCAAAGAGATTAGGAAAAATTACAGATGATGGTTCCGCAAAGAAAATAGAAACCCTGGCAAACAGTCTTTCTAAATTAGCTGATACTTCAGGAGGATTAAAACAGGTTGCAAATGCCCTAAGGGATATTCAAAAGGCCACATCAGAACTTAATGCAGAAAACCTTAGTGCCTTGGAAAAAATAAGTGGCCCAAATGCAAATGCAAATGTAAATGGAAATTCTATAGAGGAGGCCATCAAAGCTTCCGAAAGCAAGAAGGAAGAAAGAAAAGTAGATCATACTCCTGAAATGCTATCATTGTTAAAAGACATTTTGAGTTCTCTACAAGAAATGAAAAACTCTATGGACAAAACAGCATCACAGGCAGTTTCAGATTCTATAACTTCTAACTTTGGAAAACTCGATTCCTAAAAATCTCCGAAGTAAACTAAATTAAATATGTACAGAATAGACAACATTTTGCAAGTTTCTGCCCTTCAAAGGGAAGGTTTGAATAACTTTTCAAAAACCACAAAATACAGAAAGGACTCTTCAGGAAGAAGAGTAGTAATTCCTGAGTATGAAATTTTAACTGAAATTCCAAAATCTTTTGCAGAGGCTGCCAAATTAGGTTATGTTTCTAGACAGCAGGCTAAAGAGGATGATGGGGGTGCTTCGGATTTAGCTTCCACATTAATGACTCCTCCAAACGAACTCTATTCTGACATAATTCCGGAGGAAGGATACGAAGTTGCCAACCAGATAGATGGTATGGTTACTAAACAATTCATTCAAAGATTTTATGAAACTTATATGGTTCCTGTTGGTTCTAAGGATGTGTACAACCGTTTGGGAACTATATCAGGAAACATTAATGATATCCATTTATTATTTCCTTCAGGTTTACAGGGTATAATTGGAAAAGACTTAAGAGGCTCTTGGAGAACAAACATAAACTATCAATTTGAAGTCGATGAGGGCTTAGGAACTGAACCATATGTTTATACTTCTTTGGCTTTCCCTCCTTATATTTCTCATAAAGTTGTAGACGTAAACGAAGGTTATTCCGAGAAAACTTTAACAGGTAGTGATGAAGAAGAACAGAAGAAAAACTTAATTGATTCTTCCTTTGATATGCAAAATATTTTGTACAAAAGAAATGTAGGTTCTTTTAGATTCCCTGCCTTTAAACAAGTAAATGATAATATTAAAACGCTTCAGTTATTTTTGAATAGGTGTTTTGGTATAGAATCCACATATATGAATGAATGGGATCTTTCTATGTATATGCAGGAAGGTCTTATGTCATATACAGAACTTTTGGGTGACGATGGAGTTTTACAAGTTCCACAATATGTAACTACACTTACATATGGTTTAATGGATGATGCCCCTGTTAAGGAATTAAAGGACATGGCAGAAAAGGGAGACAGTGCATTAAACGTAGATTTGGCTCAAGTAGAATCCTATGCATCCTTAAATATGGCTGTGTCCACAAGATACGGTGTTGACAATGAGGCCTTGGGTACACCTGCAAATGAGCAGATGTATGAAATAAACAAATTCCCACTCTCCACATATTGGTATCCCTTTGATGATGGGAATATCAAAGAGGATATGAATGTTTCCACATTCTATGACGAAATGTTCTCCTACAGAGAAAACGGGTTGGCCTTTAATGAAGATAACCCAACTGGAAGACCATATACAAATAAATTATTCCACGGAGGGGATTTATCAAATTCTAAACAGAGATTCCTAAAAATTCTTAATTATTATGATAACAGAAGGGCAGTTATGTCTAACTGGAACTCTGTTGATGAAAATGGGACCAAATTCTTTAGGGATTCTGATTTTACAAATAAATCAATAAAGTCTAATGCATTCTCTCACACACCTTTCTGGAAACAATTATTCTCAAATCCAGATGATGGTATGAGTGATTTGGATTTGTACATGCAAGAAATTGCAGCTACAAATGGCAAGGATGTTAGTATTCTAAATTCTGGCTATCAAATAATGGCCAAAAACAGTAACTCCGAATTCCAGGATTTCTGTGAAGAAAGGGCCAAAGAGGATGCTGAAAGAAAGATGGGAAGGAAGTTTGGGGAAGATGAACCTTTTAATATGGTTATCCCTAAACAATATGGGGATGACAATTATTCAGATATGTCATTCTCATTATTTAAGTGTAAATTAAAGATTCCTGGCTCAAAGCTTTTGAATATGTTCTTAAACAAGGGCAAATCAAAAAGCAAAGCAATGTCTCAGGTAAATGCTGTTTCTGTATCAGTTAATGCCCCAGATGGAAGCAATGCTAATAAGAGCAAATCTAAAAAGAATCCAGGTGGAGCATTAAGCGGAGCCACACCTACAGTAAAATCTGATGAAACAAAAATAGTTTATGTAGATGGAAAACCTCAGGAAGTTCAAGAGTATACACCTGAGGAAGATAGTGATTTTGCATCCAAGAAAACCGTTGGTGATGGAGTAGTTGAAAATTCACCATTCCTCTATGGAGGACCTCACGGAAAATTCTATTCTCCTTTAACAGTAGAGGGTTACTGTCAAATAAATAATGAAAACTTGGCCACAGTTCCTACAATGGATAGTTACTCATTGTATTACGGTTCTAACTTTAATGGAATAAGAGGTTTTGAACATACAAAGAACTTTAAGAACAGTGGTACATATGCAGATATGATTACTGCCATTACTCCTAATGAAAGAAATGCAGTAGTAACAAATGACCCTGCATTCGGTCTAAAAATAAATGCCAACACTGAAAGATATGTAACCTATAGATCAGATACTTACTATCCAAAATATGTATATCAAAGAAATAGGTATACTTGGTATTATGGATATGGTTACTTGTGTTATTGGATTGACTGGAGATACTATAAATGCTTTAAATACACAAATGGAAGATTGAGTAGATGGATTTGGTGGTCTACTGAATTCCTAGAAAGCTATTATGGTACTTTCCAATATCAAACAAGGAAAGAGGATAATATTCCTTATCAACCTGACTATACAGAAACTGACTTTAGATTGATTCCTGTTCTTGATCACTTCAATCAATCATATACAAATTCTGAGGGAGAAATTTCTTGGCATATGGATCATGATGATTGGAAGTATGCCGCTGCTGATCACAAACAGAATAATTGGAAGCATCCTTGTGTAAAATATATGATTGTTCCTTCCTATATGAGTGCTAACTTAACTTGTGGACAGGCTTGGCTTCCAAATTATGAAAGATATGATTCCTATAAACATTATGCTTCCTATTATGAGGCAGGTAGGGCCTGGAGTAACCAAATAAAAGCCATGTATCAAAATGGTGTAAGAAATGTTTGGGTTACTTTACCTATCAGTAATAAGGCCTCTAGTGAAATTCTTTCTTTGGTTTGTGGTGTTGCAAGAATTGAACAAAGCTATGCTTTAGGGTGGGGTTGGGCATTAAAACCTCACTGGGGATGGGGTTGGCATAGTAGAAGACACTGGTGTCACTGGCACTGTTATTGGTTTAGATATAAATATTATACTTGGGAATGGACATTATTGTATCAGCCAACTTACAATATTTATTTCTACCCAAGCATGATTAAATATAACTTGCCAACAAATAACCTTATTCAAAAAGAATGGAAGGATAATGAATCCGCTAGAAATAAAAAATCTTCTAACATCATTGAAAGGTATACATTAAATGACAACAATAGATTTGACCATATCAATGATTTGTGGGATTATAAATCTCCTACTTTGTTCCCTTTTACAAAAAGGTTTATGAATAAATACGGTAGAAAAGAATCCATTATAATTCCTGGTTGGAATTACTCCGGCCACTACAATTTCCATAGTTATCCTATTTTGCACAGTAGAGGATTCCTATGGGGTAATATTGCTGAAGAATTTGCCACAACAGGCATAGTAAAAAAGACAACAGCTGTAACACCTCTCATTAATACTTTCCCAGGAAAGGCAAGCTATATGGATGAAGTAATAGCTGGTCGTAGTACAGATGGAAGTGGTTGGTGGAACTGGTTCTGGAGTTTGTGGCCTAACGGCTATACAGAATTAAAAACAAAAACAATAAACATAACATTCTATTCAGTGAGTCCATTCTACAAAAGGACTAGCTGGGTAAATGCAACCAAATTGACAAACTTGCTAAAAACTTGTCAAAGATGGCCAGCTATTCAAAGGTATCAGGATAGTCAAGGGGCACACTCTGTTTGGTATGACCCAATTGATCAATACGATGTATTCTATGATACTATTACTCAACAAATTAAATGGCTTGAGCAGTTCAAACAATATGCAGCTGCGTATTTGAAGGATTATTTAATTTATGATGTTTATAAAAAATCTGTAGACAACCATATCCAGGAAGTTATAGAAAAGGAATATAACAATGCACAATACACAAGTGGTTGGACGGATTCCTATACTGAGGATATTGCTTATGATGATGCTTTGGCAATTGTAAGAAGAGTTTTCAAAACAGAGGATTTGGAACAAAATACATTGGAAGAGTTAACAGGAATTCGTATAAAATATTTGAATTCAGTTAAATCAGCTGTATATAATTTAAGAAATCAATTTAAGTCCGGTGATTGTGCTGCGGCCACCACAAAGTTTATGAGACTTGTTACAAATATAAATGCAGTCCTCCAGGGTGCTACTACTAATGGTGTTCCTGCAGAAACTGCACTCTTTGATACAAATTATAATTACAATGTGGATTATCCAACAGAATTCCCTATAAATGATTCTTCCACATATGATATTTTGAAGAACCCAGCAGCTATACTTTGGGCCTACTTGAACGTTTTGTACCACGTAAGAAAGTATTGGGTTAACTTAAGGTTTAATAAGAGGTCAGGTTCTTATTGGAATTTAAGAGGTCTTGAAAGAGTAATTACATTCCTTAGAGCTGATGCTGCTGCAAGTGATAGTGTTAACTCCCCTGTTAAAAATATTCCAACAGGAGAAAAAATATCATTAAAGAAAAAGAAGATACAATTCGTACAGCCTAGAAATTCCTTTAGTGATAGGGTTAACAGTTTGAATGAACCAAAAACAGGTTTACAAATGACAAATGCTGTATATATTAAGGTTGATTATTTGTCAAATCCAAATCCTCACTCTTCTAAGAAATGGAATAATGATACCAAACTATATGATGGATTGGAAATTAGATACGTAGAGGAAGTTTATAAATGGGCTTATAAACCTCAGAATGGTTTATACTACGTAATGAGTAGAACAATTTTAAACAGAATTTCTAATTATATAGATTCCTTGAAGGAAGTTGCGACAGAAATTGGCACCAAAATGTATGTGCCTACAAATAATGATATTGCAACCTTAAAAGTACTAACAGGGAAAGACTACTCAGTATTTGAAATTGACGAAGTACAAACTTTGGATGAATACTATGCAACAGCTAAAATAAATAATGTTGATACTTCAAAACCTGGGGTGGCCTTATTTACAGAATTCCAAAATGCCTTAATGGTACAAAAGAGGGATTACTACAATGCAAAAATAAAAGAAATTCTGTTCCCTGTTTATATTAAATGGGAACCTGAACACGTTTGGACGGGCCTTGATGAACAAGACAAGAGTGATAGTGGTTGGTGGATTGATGAAAACCAAAAATTGATCACTAAGGGTATTGAAAGGGAAGTAGAGGACCTTTATGGCCTTAAACACAAAAAGGATAATGCAATTTCTGCAGGTATTACTTTCAATGTTGCAGCCAGCATAAATCCTGAAGTATTACTTTCTGACCCAGATGCCCTAAAGAGAAGTTCTCTTATGGAAATTCTTTGTTCTACAGTAAACAATATGGATTTGTGGAGAATCCAAATTCCAAAGACTTTGGATATTCCTATAAGTTTATTGAAGGATGAGCCTACATTGATTCCTGCATACCAAATTGATATGGCTGTACAACCATTTGCAAACAAAGCTCCTGCTGCTAGTATAAAATCAGTATTAGCAGGAATGGAAAGTGGTATAAGCCCTATTCAGGAGGCAGGAAAGGAAATGCTTACAATTAATACAATGTCAGCATTAGGTCAATTGGATACAGTATCAGAAATAAATATTCCAAATGCGTAAAAGTAAAATGTTTGGTGAAAAGTCTAAGTAGCCAAACATTTTAAAATTTAAAATAAAAAAAATTTATTTTAAAATGTTTATGTCATCGTACTTGTTGTACATTTAAATTTTCTTTCTAGATTTTTATTTTTCTTCTATATTCTTTTCAAAGGAAAAAATATGGATTTAACAACACCTGCTATTATTGGAGACATTGTGGGAAGCTATTACCTCAAAGATGAATTTTCTGATTTGGAAATCAGAATAGAAAAAGGGTTTACTTCTGAAGTCACCACAATGATTCTTGCCTTGAAGGATTCTATAAAAAATAAAAAGAATTTGAAAGAAACAATAAATAAATGGTTTAATAAAATCCATAAAAGGGATTTCTTTTTAGGAGAACTAGAAGGGTGTGGTTTTTTGGCACCTGTTTATGATACTAGCAGTTTTTCTCTTTTAGAAGAAGTAAATGATCTTGTTTTTGATTTTCCGGAAGATAAAGAGGATTCGAAAGAGTTTAAGGAATTGATAGATGGGCTATTAAAAAAGTACTCAATAAAACAATTGGCTAATATGTCCCAAAAAGGAAACGAACAAGCCTTAGGAAATCTTTTAGCTGAAACATATTGTTGTTTGACTCAGGCCCATTCTTGGAATGAGGCTATGACACATGCAATTAATTTTGGCGGAAAGACAAATTGCAGATGTTCTATGGTAAGTCAATTGGCCTGTATAATTTGGGGAATTCCTCATAAATATTCTGATTCTTTGAAAGAAAAATTGGAAAAATTGGGAGCAGGTGACCTATATTAAAAAAGTAATTTTTCAATTACCACTAAATAGAAATATATAAAAAATAAGGAAAGGAGTAGATTATGAATTTCAATTTTAAGAAAACAAATAAAATTGTAACACAGAATCAGACATCTATCCTTCTTTATGGATATTCATATTCACTCTCAGGTTTATGGGGGTTGGAAGTATGATTCCTTTATATTACAATTGAGAGAGTAATATAAGGGAACCTATAAAAAGGTTCCTTTTTTTATTGCTCAATTCCAGTAGATGGTGGAATTAGGTATACACAACTGCCTCAAAAGCAGTCGCCGTGAGGATTGAGGGTTCGATTCCCTCTCTACTGATATTGTATGCATCATTAGTGTTAGCGGTTAGCACGTCAGTCCTCCAAACTGAAAGCAGGGATTCGAATTCCCTATGGTGCTTAGAGGTGTTGAGTAAGGGTAATTCCTCTCGGGATAGCCTCTTAAAAGGGTTTCGTTTAGAAGATTGCTGCACCTTAAGCAGGCCGAAACGAATAGAAACTGAATCTAAAGATTCTAATGTAGGAGTAAGCACAAGAATCTTAATATGCCACCGTAGCCCAACTGGCAGAGGCACTAGACTTAGGATCTAGTCAGTGAGAGTTCGAATCTCTCTGGTGGTAAAAACATTTTGGGTTAGTCGAGCAATTGGTTGCTCAGCGGACTGTAAATCCGTGGCCTATGGCATTGGGGGTTCGAATCCCTCCTAGCCCACTATCGCATAAGTTGTTCCTATTGAGGACATGAGATTAAACTCTGCTGCACGTGAGTGCTTATAGGTTCAAGTCCTATCAATCCCAATTTACGGGATTGTGGTGAAATGGTAAACACGGCAGATCCATTTACAACTCGCGATAATTTTCAGTGGTATGGGGGAGTGGTCGAACCCAACGGTCTCCAAAACCGTAGCTGTACAGCCATCGTATGTTCGAATCGTACTGCCACTGCTAAATGGAAACTTGCATAGAGTGGCTATTAGGGTTGCCTGGAAAGCAATTGGTACCGTAAGGGCCGGATGGGTTCGATTCCCATAGTTTCCGTAAACTAATGGAAGTGAGGGAGGTTGGCGCTCTGAACTGTCTTGAAAACAGTCGCCCCTAAAAAGGTCGCAGGTTCGATTCCTGTCGCTTCCGCTATATTAAAAAAGTTAAGGTAAACCTCGACCTAGCTAATTATTACCTAACAAGTAGTTGGCGTTAAGAACTGAGGAACTTACAGAAACTGGATTAGGTTCCAAGTTCTCGAAAGGGTATCTGCCCCTCCCAAAGATATCCGAGTAGCTTTACGAGTGAATATAAGGGGTAGCTCTAAGTGGGTTAGGCCACTCCCTGTTTTATGTTGCAGTATCTCAGTTGGTAGAGAGCTTGCTTGCCAAGCAAGAGGTCACGGGTTCGAACCCCGCCTGCAGCTTTTGAGTTTCCTGTTAAGGTGCTCTTTTGAACTAACTATATTAAAAATGTAGGAGTTCAATATGGCATATGACTCTCAGGAAGAAGAATTCGATCTGTACGGAGTTTTGTGTGATGACACAAACGATCCTAGTTATGATGCAGGGCCTTTTAGGGAAGATCCTGTAATGGAATTTGATCCAGAAGAGGAATTGCTAAATGAATGATGCATCATTGATGTAGTGGTAGCATACGACCTTCCCAAGGTTGGTGTGTGAGTTCGATTCTCATATGGTGCTTCGATATTGCATAAGTTGTTCCTATTTTAAGGAATTAATTTCGAGGGTGGCCTAAGTAGGTTAAGGTGCCTCACGTGAAGTGGGGAGATGAAGGTTCGAATCCTTTCCCGCGAGCCAGTTATACAACTCGCAATATTTTTACTCCTCCGTGGTGAAATTGGTATCACGTAAGATTCTGGTTCTTAAGTACTGGGTCCGAATCCTAGCGGAGGAAGATATCTTTTGGCCCTATAGCACAACTGAATAGTGCGTTTGACTACGGATCAAAAGGTTGGGGGTTTGAATCCCTCTAGGGTCATAAAATTGAAAGATTTTTTGAAACATTTGAGTTTCAATTACCTATATTAAAAACATCAGTTAGATAAAAAGGAATTTTTTAATTTCCACTAATTGATAATATAAAGACTTTTAATTAAGGAGTATGTATATGTTTAAGACATTTGCTAAGACAACAGTTACATTTAATACAAAACATAGCAATAATACTATGCATACTACATGCTGCACAAAAACATTCTTTAATAAGAAATGTAAGGTGAGTTAAGTCTTTTAATTGATTGAGAATTTTGAAAGGCTTAACTCGGAAGGGTTAAGCTTTTTTTATTGGAGTTTTTAGAAATGAGAGGAAATGCGGAAGTGGGAGTACTTGTTACTCCCTTAGACAAAGCCCTTTAATTCTTTTTGAGCAGATATAAGGGCCGGTACGTTAATTGGTTAACGAACAGACTTTTAATCTGTAGGACTTAGTTCCTGATGCGGGTTCGAATCCCGTCCGGCTCAAGAAGAATTATTAAGGGCCGTTAGCTCAGATGGAAGAGCATGAAACTTTTAATTTCAGGGTCACGAGTTCGAATCTCGTACGGCTCAAGATAAAACTGCTAGACTTCCTTCCAGCCTTAGAAGTCGTTCACATATTTGGATCTTTAGCTCAGTTGGTTAGAGCATCTGACTGTTAATCAGAGGGTCGTAAGTTCGAATCTTACAAGGTCCGAGAGGTAG
>AUXO011277327.1_pt1 | contig 15104 bp, 5 predicted proteins | sample 768731 | NCBI WGS metagenome assembly AUXO01 (sample SAMN02715735, study PRJNA202380) | gut metagenome | biome: sheep rumen | host: Ovis aries | place: New Zealand: Palmerston North
AATGGTAAAGAAAAAAGGCGAAGTAAAAATTCAAATTAAAGATTTAAATTTATATTATTCTGATTTTCACGCATTGAAAAATATAAATATGGATATCAGAGCAAACAGGATAACCGCTTTAATAGGTCCTTCCGGTTGCGGTAAATCCACTTTACTCAGAACACTAAACAGAATAAACGATACGATTGACGGTGTAAGAATTACCGGAGAAATTCTTATTAACGGTAAAAATATTTACGGTGAAGATATGCAGGTTGACAGAGTAAGAAAAGAAGTCGGTATGGTTTTCCAAAGACCGAATCCTTTTCCTTTATCAATTTATAATAACATTGCTTTCGGCCTTGAAATAAACAGAATGGTAAAAAGTTCAAAAGAAACAGCAAAAATCGTTCAGGAAAGCCTGGAAGATGTTTTGTTATGGGATGACTTAAAAAACAATTTAAAAATGTCTGCATTAAATTTATCTCTCGAACAACAACAAAGACTTTGTGTTGCAAGAGTTATAGCAATAAAGCCTCAAATAATATTATTGGATGAACCATGTTCGGCATTAGATCCGAAATCGACAACAAACTTGGAAGAATTAATGCAGGAAATGAAACAAAAATATACACTTGTTATAGTAACACATAATATGCAACAGGCAGCAAGATTATCGGATGATACCGCATATATGTTTATGGGAAATTTGATAGAATTTGACGAAACATCTACAATATTTACTAATCCGTCGAAAAAAGAAACGGATGATTATGTTTCGGGAAGATTTGGATAGAGTTTGTTCTTTTAAAATTTTACATTTTCAAGCAAAAAAGCCATTCGCTTGAAAATTTTAAAAGAAGTAGTTAGTAGTGTTGTTGGTTATAAATTAAAGTTAGGGGAGGTATATATGAGACACTTTGATTTGGAAATGAACGATTTAAAGAAAAGACTTGTTGATATGGCTGAAATAGTTCAGCAAATGATAAAATTTTCGGTAGACATGATAGTTAAAAGAGATTTAGCCATGTCTAAAGAAGTTTTTAACAGAGAAAGAGAAGCCAACCTTACGGAGATAGTTGTTGACGATACATGTTTAAAACTTATTGCATTAAATCAGCCGGTAGGAACAGATTTAAGATTTATAACATCCGCAATGAGAATAAACAGCGATTTGGAAAGAATGGGAGATGAAGCTGTAAATATTTGCGAGATAGGGGAAGAACTTTTAAAATATCCCGATTTAAAACCGTTAATCGATATTCCTAAAATGGCTACAGCCGTAAATGATATGGTTAGAGACAGTATTCAGGCTTTTAATTTGAACGATCCCGATCTTGCAGACAAAGTATTATCAAAAGACGATGAAGTTGATGAATTAAAAAGGATAATTATAAAAGATTTGTTGGCTTTTATGACAAACACTTCCGACCAAACAACACTTATAAGAGCAATAGATTTAATGTTTATAGCAAAAAGTCTTGAAAGGTTGGGAGACCATGCAACAAATATCGCCGAAGATGTAATATTTATGGTTCACGGCAAAGATATAAGACATTTGAAGAGCATTTAGAACGACAATGTACAATTTATAGTTTATAATTTCGGAGTGCCTACGGCAAAAATGTTTTATAGATTCTAAATCAAGTTCAGAATGACAGAAAAAAAGCAATGTACAATGTATAATTAATAAAAAACGGGAAGAGAACTCTTCCCGCTTTTTGTTTGTAGTTCATAGTTCATAGTTTATTGTTATCATCCCGTACTTGATACGGGATCTCGTCTTTGTTGTTCTAAACCCTATCACCCCATCACCTTATCACCCATTCACCAAATTTTGCTTTGCAAAATTTTATAATTTATAAATTTTCTTAAATAGTTTTACCATTATGTAAGATATTATTATTCCTTCGAGAGCACCGCAACAAACATCTATAGGAAAATGACATCCGGCATAAATTCTTTCAAAGCCGGTTGCAAATGCAAGTGTCAAATAAATATACCAATATTTTGGAATAAGCAAAAGCATTGTCGTCATAACAGTAAAAGCAAATTGAGTATGTCCCGACGGGAAAGATCGCGCATGTAAAACTTCATAAAAGATATTTATGTTCCCTTCTCCGAAAACAGCTAACGGTCTTGGTCTATCCAAAAATCCTTTTATAAAAGTATTTAATGTACTTGCAACTATTACCGTACATATAATAAAAGCCAACAAAATCCAAAATTTATTTTTTTCTTCTTTTCTTAAAATTATTAATGTTACAAGAACAATAACTATTACGCTCGGATTGACACCTTTATCATCGTAAAAAGAAACATTAGATATTATAAAATCAAAAAATTTATTTTTTACATCTATATTGATAAATTTAAACAATCTGTGATCCGTATCAATTAAGCCCTGCATTAAAGATTTTTTTTGCCCTATTATATTTGCCGTATATTTTTCAGGTAATGAATCAGGATTAAAATTTTTACATTTGGTTATCCAAAACTTTTTAACAAGTTTATTATTTCTGTAAACGGGAACTTCTATGGGTTGTTCAAAATCCGCAAAAGGATAAACCTTTTCCGGATTTTTAAAATCAAACATATTGCTTGTAATAAATAAACCGTCTTTATTTTTTAGCACGGAAATATCTCTTTGCCATAAATCATAGGCATCTATTTTACCGCTAAAACAATAAACTCTTATATCCGGAGTATAAAAGTATATTTGGCTTGCCAAATAACTCTTATGTGTGAATAAAAAAGGTTTCTTATCTTCAGGATAAGAATCATATACTTTTTTTATTTCCGAAGACAATTCTTTCCATCCGTATAAATCGTTCGATACATCAACAATTTCGGCTTTAGGAATACCGTATTCAACTTTTTGAGCTTCCTTTTTAGGTAAAAACGGTTCTATAGGTATAAATTTATATATACAGTGAACGGGAACAATTAAATCCAAAAACAAAGCAAAACCGCAAGAAAAATATATTATCTTTCTAAATTTGCTGTTATCCCAAAATTTATTGATAATATATGCGGCATATATCGTTAAAATCAAATAACCCATTGCAGGCCAATGCGGTAATATTTCGTTAAAAGTCGCAATTGCATTAAAGAAAAATAAAACCGGCAACGAAAAAGAAGCGACAAACAAAGCATCCTTTTGTTTTTTAAAAAAAGCATCTTTTATAAGAACGTATGCTACATAACAAAAGAATATAAAAAGAAACGGGGAAACATAACCGGCCTGAGCACCGATAGACCTTCCAAATAAAGTAAAAGAAAAACTCGGTAAAGATTTACCGAAACCATGTTGTAACTGAAAGCCGAAACTTGCCCAATTATTTTGTATATTCCAAACGACGACGGGTAAAAATATTATAAATGATATTATCATTGCAAGATAGGGTTCTTTTTTTAAGAACCAAAATCTGTTTTCTTTGGAACAAATTAAAAATAAAATAATGGAAGGATATATCATTACAGCGGTATATTTTGCTAAAAAAGCTAATCCGACAACAAGTCCCAAAATATACCAATATTTTTTCTCTTTCGTTTCTATAATATTTATAAAAAGATAAAAAGATAATATCCAAAACAAAGACAGCGGAGAATCCGGAATTGTAACAACCGCTCCCAAGAAAGAAAATACAGGCAATATATTTATCAATACTATACCTATAAAAGCAACTCTTTCATTAAATAATTTCTTGATACATAAGAAAAACAGCCAAGATGTTATAACAAAAATAATAACGGACGGAAGTCTTACGGCAAATTCGTTTATTCCGAAAATATCCGTAAACAACTTTATTATATAACCTATCATAGGGGGATGATCATAATAGGATAAATCCAAAAATTTCGAATATACCCAATAGTGAGCTTCATCTACGGTTAAGCCCAATTTACCTATAACGGAAAGTCTTAAAAATGTAGTTATCGTCGTTAAAATCCAAAACAATTTGTAATAATATGACATTTTTTCTCCAATTGTTTATACAATAAAATTTGAGTAAATATTTTAACAAAATTAAACAAAAAAAGATATAAAAAATTTTTACATTTTTTTTGCAACAAAAAAGTAAAAAAATCATTGAAAAATAAGCAAGTATATATTAAAATTAATATATATCAATACATATGGGGGCGATTTGAGAAAGAAGCTTGTTTGCATTTTGCTTTTATTTTTTCTTTTATCATCAAACTTGTCTTTCGGGATGATGAGTCTTTTTTCTTTTGTCGCAAATAAAAATATACACTCTTTATCGAATATAATAAATATTCAAGACCAGTACTCATTGTTTTTTAACATTCCGAAAGATTTTGTAGATATTTGTGTAAAAATACAGGACGATTTAAAGATATTCAAAGTAAGGCACAGTAATAATTTATTTTTTAATAATGATATAAGTTATTTCTTTAATGATTTTCTTGCGACATTAACAAACCAATTAAGACTAAAAACTTACTATACATACGAAAAAGACTATACCTTTGATAAGATTTGTAATTATCAAAATTTTTTCCTTATACTTTTTTCGATACTTTTTATTTTTTATATACTGAGGTATGTGGGACTACTAAAATTATTTAATGCTCACGACTATACCAATATTAAACAATATAGGGGATTGAATTTATTTCTCTGTCTAAATTTTTAGACAGAGTTTTTATTTTGGAAAAAGAATGATTACAATTAATAATTTATCAAAATCTTACGGAACAAGAGTATTATTCGACAACCTGTCTTTTAGCGTAGGTAAAGGAGAAAAGATAGGTTTGGTCGGAAGAAACGGCTACGGCAAAACAACTCTTCTTAAGATGATTACGGGAGAAGCCGAATATGATTCCGGAGAAATACAAATTCCCAAGAATTATAAAATAGGATACTTAAAACAACATTTAGATTTTAAATATAAAACAATAATCGAAGAAGTTGCATCCGTATTACCAAAAGAAGAAACAGATAATACATGGAAAGCTGAAAAAGTTTTGTTCGGTTTAGGTTTTACAAAAGAAGATTTACAAAAAGAACCGTCCGTTTTTTCGGGCGGATATAAAATAAGATTAAACTTGGCAAAGATATTACTGTCCGATGTGGATATGCTGTTATTGGACGAGCCGAACAATTACTTGGATATTGTTGCAATAAGATGGTTAATAAAATTTCTTAAAACATTAAAAGGTGAACTTATACTTATAACTCATGACAGATCATTTATGGATCAAGTAGTTACACATACGGTTGCAATTCACAGAAATAAAGCAAGAAAAGTTGAGGGAAACACCGAAAAGTTATATGAACAAATAGCAAAAGAAGAAGAAATTTATGAAAAGACAAGAATAAATATAGAAAAAAGAAGAAAAAGAACAGAACTCTTTATAAGAAGATTCAGAGCAAAAGCAAGACTTGCGGGTATGGTTCAATCGAGAATCAAAACTTTAGAAAAGCAGGAAGATTTGAAACAGTTAACCGAACTTGAGACATTGGATTTTTCTTTCAGCAATTTGGATTTTCCGGCAAATAAAATGCTTAGCGCTTATTCTTTAAAATTCGGATATACGGATAACGACATATTAATTGATAACTTAAATTTAGATGTTTTGAAAAAAGAAAGAATTTGTGTAATAGGAAAAAACGGTAAAGGAAAATCAACCTTATTGAAATTGTTGGCCGGAAGATTAAACCCGATATCCGGAAACATAAAAAAACATCCCGAATTGGAAATAGGATATTTTGTTCAATCCGATGTTGCACAACTGAATGACGAAGATACAATTTACGATTCCATTTTATCCGCAAACACAAAATTACCGCAAAACGCAAGAAATATTTGCGGTGCAATGATGTTCGGCGGAAACGATATGATGAAAAGAATAAAAGTTCTTTCCGGCGGAGAAAAAAGCAGAGTTTTGTTGGGAAAGATTTTGGCTAAACCGGCACATTTGTTACTTCTTGATGAACCGACAAACCATTTGGACTTAGAATCTACCGAATCATTAATAGATGCAATTAACGAATTTTCCGGCTCAATTATAATAGTAACTCATAACGAAGAGCTTTTGCATGCCGTGGCACAAAAACTTATAATTTTCGACAGGAATAAAGTATCTTTCTTCGACGGGACATATGCCGACTTTTTAGAAAGATGCGGTTGGGAAGACGAAAGTTCCGAAATAAAAGCGGCAAACAAAAATACGGAAAAGAAACTATACACAAAAGAAGAAGTTAAAAAAATCAGAGCTAAATTGATACAGGAAAAATCCAGAGCATTAAAACCTTTGGAATTGAAAATTAAAGAATTGGAAAAAGAAATACAAGAGAAAGAATCTGAAATAGAAAATATTACAAAACTTCTCGTAAAAGCTTGCGAAGAAAATGATTTAAATTATATGGCGGAAGGTCCCAAGCAAAGCAAATTGTTAAAAGAAAATTTGGAAATACTTTATAATGAATTGTTGGAAAACACGGAAATTTTTGAAGAGAAAGAAAAATATTATGAAAAAGAATTTAATAACATCACTAATTAGGAGATATGTTATGAAACAAAAAATTACAAAATTATTTGTATCTTTCCTATCCGTAATTTTGATTTTACCTCAATTATTACAGGCCGATTTTATATACACAAATATTCCCGCAACCATAAATCCGTTATTTGCAACGGTTTCTAAAGCATACTTAAACGACGGCAAAGATATTGTTGTTTTTATTCAAGATATGCACTCAAATCCCGAAGTACAAAAAAGCATATATAAAACGATCGATTTCTTTGATAAAAAATACGGCATAAATAAAATTTTGATTGAAGGTGCTCCATACGAGAAATTAAACACGAATATTCTTACATCTTTAAAAAACGAAAATAATAAGATATCGGAATATTTATTGAATAAAGGTATGCTTACCGGAACCGAATACTTCCTGATAAAAAGTAATTCCGATGTTCCGATATACGGGTTGGAAAATTGGGAAACATATATAAACAATGTACAATTACTCGCAAGCATAAATAAAAATTTTAACGGTTCAAATGAATTTTTTTCACAGTTTTATAAAACCGTAATAGAAAAAACAAAAACAAAAAAATTATTAAAATATATAGATTTTGATATAACCGATTCAAAATTATTGACAAAGATAAATCAACCGGTATTAAAGTATGACACTTTAAGTAATTATATGTTTCTGTCGGAAATAAAAAATAATTTCAATAAAAAAGAAATACATGCCGAACATGAAAAGTTATTAAAAAATTTAAAAACTTCTCTAAATTATGAAAGTTATAAAAATATAACGGATTTTTCCAAAAAAGAGGATTTAATTGAATATTGGCAACTGTTATACAAACAATTCGAAACAAATCAGGAATATCAAACTCAATACAAAAATTTATTTTCATATTTAAATTTTATCTTAAAACTAAACAGTTTAAATATGGTTTCTTTGCTTTACCAACAAAATGAATATTTTAAAGATTTTTTGGATGATTTGAACACGAAAGATGATGCCGTTTTTGCCGAAAAAATATTTATTTTAAAAATGACAAGTTTGTTCGAGAAAATTATAAATTTATCCGTTAGCGAATATGAATATAAATTTTTCGTTAACAATTTGGATAAATACAAACAATTACTTGAAGAATACCTTTCAATAGAAGATATAAAGAAATATTACGATATTTTATTTGAAAACAATAAATTTTTAGATTACTACAAAGTAAACTCTCAAAGAAACGAAACTTTCACTAATAATATCTTATCTTCATTATCTTCAAAAGGAAGCAAAAATATTACGATTGTCGTCGCAGGAGGTTTCCATTCTTCCATACTTGATAATTTAAAAGAAAAAAACTTACAATTCTTGATGTTAACCCCATATGCAAAATTCGGAAAAGTAACCGATGCGTATTCAAAAATTGTATCAAGTACATATGAACAACAAATGTTAGCTCCGGTTTCATTATTTTTAGCGAACAGTCCTTTGGTACCGGAACATACAAGAGCATTATTTATGGAAGAACTCGTTGAAGCTTTTGTTGTTGTATACGATGAAACTCCGGAAAAAATAGGAGAAAGAATTACCAACTTTTCCAGAAGAGAATGGGCAGAACCTTTAAGTGTACGTATAAAAGAAGATACTTTTAACATATATGTCGGTAAGCAAAGACTTACTTTCAAAATTATAAATAACAGAGTGGATTTTACGAAATATGAAGAAGGTTTGATAGAAGATGATACTGTTTTTATAAGAGATTACAACAAGAAAAAAACTGTTGATTATTCAATAGTTATAGACGGACAAACAATTATTTTCGAAATAGAAAAAGATATTGCCGATAGTTTAAACGAAGAGGTTATACAAACAATTATAAATGAAATATCTTACAGAACGGGAAAAAAAAATGTTTCCTTTTTACAGCAAGATTCAAAAGGTGCAACCGCAAAAAAAATATCAATAAAAACATTTGAAAAATCCAATTCAAGTGATTTATTTATAGACAATATAGCCCAAAGCAATACTTTTTTTGTTAATAAATCTTTATTAAAAAGTGACTCTTCCGTCAGAGATTTATTTTTAGAAATATCAATAATACATTCAATACTTTTTTCTTTTTACGACAGAACCGCTTTCGATAAAGATTTATTAACGGAAGAAGATATTAACTTTATTAATCTTAATATTGATAAAAATTCTTTCGGTCTTCCAAACATAGAAAAACTTATAAAAGCAATTGAAACTGAGTTTTCCGGAAAAGAAGTCAGAGTCCTTTCACAATTAAAAAGATATTCGGGGAACATAGAATTTTTAGTACTGTCTGTTTTAGAAAAAGATTATTTAAGCGAATACAGACTGCCGCATTGGAAGCATATAGTAAGTCAGTATTTTTCTTCCAGCAAAGGAGAATCGAAGAAATCTTTAAAAAGAAGAAAAGCTCTCGAAAAACAATTTTTCTCTCAACTTATTGTCGATAATACATTGGAAGAACCTCTTCAAAAATTTTTAGATAAAAGAGTAACAATAGAAAGACAACACAAAATGGAAGAAAACATAAAATATCTTGCTGGACATTTAGCGGATTCCGTTTCGGAAAAAGAAAAAAGCCGTGCACAAGAATTGGCAAACAACTTGGAACAAAATATTTATAATTGCTTGGAACTTATGTACAGAAACTTACCAAGACATATGTTTGAAAAATTTCTAAATGAAAAAGGCGTTGTTGCAGATCATAATTTCAACCATTCGATGAAATTGATAGAAAATGTCATTGATATAGTAAAAACAGAAGAAAAGCCTTTTGGCGAAGTAAACTTCACCATAGTGGTATATGCCGCTTTAATGCACGACTTGGCTTGTACATTATTTAGAGATAATCACGAAAAAAATTCGGCAATATTGGCATCTGAAATATTGAAAAACAGCGATTTACCGTCAAACCTGCAAAGAAGGATTGTAGCATCGTGTATAGCACATGAAAAGGTAGGAGACAGGGGAGAAAGGGTAGAACATAAAATATATGAAGCACGATTAATTCATGATGCGGACGGACTTTCGGCAGTTATGGACATGGGCAGAATAATGGGTGTATGGATAAAATCAAAAGAACCTTTCTTTTTTAAGGAAAGAACAATCGAAGAAAGACTTGACCTCATAGAAAGAGACAGATTTTTATATACCGAAGGAGGAGATGCCGTAAATGATTTATTAAGGCAATTTGTAAGAATGAAACCTTCAAGATATTTAACAACGGGTGCAAAAAAAATTTTAAGTTCGGCAATGGATAAAGGGCAGGATTCTTTAATATCAATAATTAACGAATACAGAGACAGACTTATTGAAACTTACGGAACAACAGAGGAAGAGTTTCAACAGGCAACGGAAACAATAAAAACAATGTTTAAGAACCCAAAATACAATGAAATATTGGGAAGGCTTCCGGGGAAAAAAGATATACAGACAGATACACATGATGATATCTTTGATTTTAGCAGAAATATCGATACGGATAACACTTTACTTATTGATATAGTAAGAACAAAAGAGGAATTATACAGACTTGAAAAAGCCGAAAGATTAGGGTTAAACACTCTTGCGGTTTCTTTTTCGGATGACAATATTTTATCTAATATACCTTTAACAAATATAATAAATATGAATGATGACAAAACTGCGAAAACAGGAACTACGGCTATCACAATAAACGGTCAAACATATCATGTTGTTATAAATTTAAATTTCATAAAATTGAATTCGGCCTATTCCGAATATATGAAGATTTTAACAATAGATGCTCCGAATATTCCGGAAGAATTGAAACCGGAAATAATAAAATTTGTCAGTCAACAAATAATGAATAACGAAAATTATTCCGAATATATAAAACCTTTAGAAAATATTGCCGTGATAAATTTCGATCAAGCAAAAACCGATTACAAACTGTTAACCGAAACAAGAACATTATCACAAGATATTTCAAGAATATTGGTTTCCGCATGGGGAGATATTCCTTTGTTATACGACATCAGAAAAGAAAAAGGATTAATAATAGATTCTCAAGAATTTATAAAAATGGATAACATTAATGCAATATTATCTGCATCTTAAGGAGAACTTACATGAATATTAAACTAAACAACACACGCTTTAAGAAATTTTTATCAGTTATTGTTTCTTTGTTTGTAATCAATTCTTTTGTGTTAAATGATTGTCTTTTTGCATTTACACAGCCGCTTATGCCCGTTATAAACCAAAGCGGTATTACAAGCATAAATATGCCCAATGCAAAAATAACGGATACTTTCATTAACGAAAAGAAATTTGACGACAACTTTGTTATTTTTATACAAGATTTACACGGAAATATTTCCGTTCAAAAAAATATTTCGGAGATACTCAAAGACTTAGATACTAAATATAAAATAGATACAATTTTACTCGAAGGTATACCAAGCGGAGAGGCAAACCTTTCGGCTTTACAAGAATTAAAAAAATATAATGTCGACGATCTGTTATTAAAAAGAAATGTTTTAACCGGTCCGGAATATTTTGTTATGAATAATTCCACAAACGCAAAAATTTACGGACTTGAAGATTGGGATAAATATATAAACAACATTAAAAGAAATGCGCAAATTTTAAAAGATAAAGAATATTTAACAGAAACATATTTCGGTTTTGAAAAAGCATTATATTCAAAAATTAAAAATTTAAAAAAATTACAACAATATATTAATCTTGATTTGGTAAATGAAGATCTGCTAAAGACGATGAATCAACCGATTTTGCAGTATACCGATTTACATAAATATGTTTCAATTTCAAAAAACATAAAAAACATAAAGCAAAAAAAAGTAACAAAAGAATACGTTTCTTTATTAAAAGATTTAAAAAATGATTTAAGTTTTAAAGAATATAACACATTAATTGATTTATCCAACAAAGACGATTTGACGGAATACTATAATAATCTTTATGAAAAAACAGCAACAAATGAAAAGTATTTAAATAAATATAACGAACTTTTCCATTTTTTAAAATATACGTCGGAAAAAACACAATTAAATTTGGTATCTTTAATCTCACAACAAAACAAGTTTTTTAATAAATATCTTTCTTCAATATCAAGCAATAAAACGCAACAAGATCTTTTTATGGTGAAGATGACACAATTATTTAAACTTTTCATACAATTATCGATATCAGATGAGGATTATACTTTTTTTATTGATAATTACGAAAGATATATTAACTTATTACCTAACTATCTGTCACAAGAATACTATGACTACGAAGATTTGTTATTTGATGATTTGCTTTTTGAATACCATAAAGAAAACAAAGACAGAAATTCAATATTCATAAAGAATATCGTTGATTCTTTGAATAAAAAAACCGATAGGAATAAACTTACGGTGGTAGTAGCCGGCGGTTTCCATAGTTCCATTTCTCAATATTTTAAAGATAACAATATTTCGTATCTTTTTATTACACCCAATATAAGCGGACAAACAACAAATATTTTTTATAATGAAATAGTTTCGTCTACGGATGCATTGGCTCCCATAAAAATAATGTTGGCAAATACCGGTTTCCTGCAAGAAGAAACTATTGCGGTATTTTTCCAATATTTTATAGATGCATTAGCCTCTGCAAATAACTATTCCGCCGAAAATGTGGAAAAAATTCTCTCTTCCATAATAACGGATAGTGCTAAAAACATCAACCCATTATTCGGAAATATTCCGATATCAGTAAAAAAGACAGATTCTTCTTTTACCATTGACATAGACGGGCAAGAACTTATTTTTACAATAGAGAACGGAAAAATAATATGGGAAAAATCTTCGGTACAATATAATAACTATCAACAAAGACAAGAAAAGAAACGCTTAATAGAACAATTCGTATCTGTTTTAAGAAAACGTTTCAATATCTTTCAAGCAACCTCAATGAGGTTAAATCCGGAATTGAAATACTCTTCGAAATTCTTTTCAAAGAGATTAGGAAAAAGAAAAAATCTTTTCTTTACTTTATCCATGTTCTTCAGTGCAATAAAAAGATATAGCCTTGCATACGATTTAATGATGGGGTATGCAACATATACCAATAAAGATAATATTGTAAGCTATTCAATAAATTTTGACGATGACTTTTTTAAGGATATGAAAACAAGACAAGAATTTGCTCCTTTTATCGGAAAAAGTATAACCATATTGGTTGAAAAAGGCTTAGAAGAATATTTAACCGAAGATGATATAAAAGAATTATTAAAAGACTCCATAAAAAGAGTAGGGGAACCTATAACAACTTTTAAAGATACTTTGTTTATAGGCTTTTTAGATAAATCAACAAACCTGTTCGAAGATCATTTAAACAACGGTTTTATAGGTGTAAACAGGGCTATTTTTGAAGTTGAAGACAATACGGTAAAACATGCTTTATTGAAAACCGGTATTATTCATGAAATATCTCATGAATTAAAAGGAAAATTATCTTCAAAAGAATATCGTAATTTTGAAGGTAAAATGATGTATGACGACATAAAATATCTTATTGATTTTGTAGCAAAAACGGATTACAACAAGAAAAAAGAACAAATATTGGAAAAAGATGAAGTGCTAAAAATAAAACAACAGATACTTAATGCTTTCTATAAAGAACAAAACGGACAACTTATATGTTTATTCACCGAAAAAAATCGTTTCATGAAAAAAATAATGAATTATAAATACAGTGTTAACGATATGGTTGGTGTTGTTGTTAAGAAAAACATTTCGGATGAAAGAAGAAGAGAAGTAGAGCTTAGACATTTGGAAGAATGTTTAAGCCCGGAAGACCCTAATGATCCGGAATCGGTAAGTTCGGCAGGAGAAAGGCAAAGAGAATTTTTTTATAATTTGTTTGATCCTGTTCCAAAAGCTCTTTCATTTGATGAATTTATAGAAGAGCATATTTCGGAAGAAAGAGCAGAAGAAGTTGAAGGAAGAAAATTAGCTTTATACATAAAATACAGAAATATTCTTAATATATCATATCCGAATGAACTTGAAAGTAAAATTGTTTTGTCAAGAAAAGATTTAGGCAGAGTAAGAACCATGCCTGCCGCAGAATTAAAACAAATAAAAGAAATTTTGGGAATTGATGCAAATAAAAAATTTAAAGATTTCTCAAAAACGGAAATTATTAAAGTAATAATGATGAGTGACTTTATAAACAACTTCGACACATGTATAGAGGCAATGTATAAAGTAATGCCTACATGGATGTTTGAAGCCTATTACAACGAACAAGGTATGGTTTCCGATCATGCATTAAATCACTCTATGGAAGTTTTAAGCACAGCCATGGATTTAATTGCGCTTGATTTCAATCATAAAGTAGATATGAAAACAATGATTTATTCAGCCTTGTTACATGATATAAGTTGCACGATTTTCAGACAAAATCATGAAATAAACTCTTCAACATGGGCAAGAAGAATTTTACAAAACGGCACAAATTTAACAAGAAAAGAAATAGATAAAATATGTGTAGTCGGTGCAAACCACAAAAAGTACAAAAAACCTCTTCCGGAAGAAAAAGCAATAAGACCTGCCCACAATATTAACGGTCCCGGATATGTATATGAAGCTTGTTTACTTCATGATGCGGACGGACTTGCGGCAACATTGGATTTTGCAAGAGTATTAGGTGTTTGGTTGGCTCAAGGAGATCCGTTTATTAACCCAAATCTAAAAACAAAGATAATAGATAAAACAAGTGATGAGAATGACAGAATTTCATTAATAAAGAGAGGATTATATTTAAGGGTGGACGGCGGAGATGCCATAAACGATTTGATGAGACAATTCTACAGAAGGAATCCGGATTTTTATTTTACTAAAGGAGCCAGAGAATTTGCCGATGCCGCATTTCAAGATCAATATGCATTAATAAAATTTTTGGATAGTCCCGAAATAAGAGAACTTTTAGAAGCCGAACATATTTCCGAACAAGATATAAACGATGCAATAGAAATTATAAACGAGACCTTTGCAACGGACAATTTAATACCGAAATACGAAAGTATAACGATTGAAGAACTGAGAGAAACATTAAGAGTAAGAACAGATGAAAAAGTAGACAGTTCCGTAAAAAAAGAGTCTGTTTTTAATTTATCTTCCAAAATTTCAACATTATACAGAATATTATTCAATTTACCGTCACATTCGAACATTATTTTGTCAGATATGCACGGAGGATATAACAGACTTTCCGAAATTCTTATAAAGCTATTGGACTCGACTTACAATATTGATGAAATAATGAGAATTTTTAATAACGGAGATCTAAATAAAGATTCTTTAACCGAAGAAGAAACGGATGAAATAGAAGAGACAAGAAAAAAATTAAATAAAGATATCATATCCAGAATAAAAACCATTAAGAAAAACATTTATATTTTGGGAGATATGTTAGACAGAGGAGATAAACAGGTAGAAACTTTTGAATTAATGAATCAAATATCGAAAGCAGGAAAATTAAAGTATATTATCGGAAATCATGATTTATATGCATTTATGAATTTATTGGGCTTACATCTTCCGTTCTATGATAACTATAAAGGTATTTCAAAAGATTATAC
>AUXO016135131.1_pt1 | contig 15104 bp, 15 predicted proteins | sample 768731 | NCBI WGS metagenome assembly AUXO01 (sample SAMN02715735, study PRJNA202380) | gut metagenome | biome: sheep rumen | host: Ovis aries | place: New Zealand: Palmerston North
GCCCGCACCATCGCCGACCTCGACGCCAGCGTCCAGGTGCGCCAGCCCCACATCATGGAAGCCATCGCCTACCGCAACCTCGACCGCAGCAACTACTTTAACTTGTGATAATCGATTAATTTTAGCGGACACTAAAAATAATATAAATCATTAGCTAGCTAAAATAACAGATATTCAATCATTAGTGTCCACTAAAAATCATAAATAGGTCTTTGAAATAATTGAAATTCAGTTTGTTAAATGGCTTTTGGCAGTCACCGGATTTGAATTTATCTTTGCGGTCATAATCAGACTGTTATGAATAAAGACAAGTATGTTTTTGCATCTTTAGTTTCGTTCTTAGACCGAAATCTTTTCAAACATCTTGTACGCAAGTATCATGTAGACAGATATATAAAGAGTTTCACATGCTGGAATCAGCAACTCACAATGATTTTCGGCAAGCTGTGTAATCGTGATGGATTGAGTAACCTGGCCACCATGGCAAGCTTTACCATCTAGGAATGAAAAAGCATGACGCGCAGCAATCTTTAGAAAGTGAATTCGTCGAAGATGTGATAATCACAATTGTCGGTCGCTTTTGAGAGGTCACTAATGATTTTTAATATTATCCTATTATCTTCTTACACACGTAAATTTACATTTTGCCTTACCTTTTCTGTCTATGCGACCTATGAGCGCAATTTCTACATCATTAGTTCTGCCAAAGCCTTCATCGTCCATGTAATAGAGTCCATTAGGATTAATCTGCCATTCGACTTCTGCTGTTCCGTTGATGAAAGTTCTGATGTGTGTTGGATAGCCTGCATATAAGTGTTTTGCTCGATTTTGAATATCTTCATCTAAGCCTTTAAGGCTGTTCCAATTAATGTTTTTAGCAGTTATTGTACGCAGGTATTGACTTCTATTCATAAATACCACTGCTGTTCTGTTCCTATTATCCAAAAGGAACCGCGGTTTCCACCAACAATAGAGATTCTCCGAAATCAGCTCCATATCATCACCAAGATTTTCGTGACGATAATTTTGTGTGTTGTAGTCACTTGATTGTAATATCTTAAAAAGAACACTTGCTTCTTCATCAGATGCTTTAAAACCATTAGAATAGCTGGCACGATAAAACAGATAAGCTCTTTCCTTTTCTCTGCGACTTTCAATATGTTCTAAGTCAACTCCAAGTCTTTTATAATGACACCTCATTATTTCGTCGGTGCTATCATTGACAGAAGATAACAAGCAATATATTTTATTGCCCATAGAGAATGAATAAATGAAACGATACTTTTTCGTTGTTCCATCTTCATTAGTAAATTCAATTATTTCCTCGTCCATAGTAAAACATATTTTAAGGATTAACTGCCACAAAAAACATGAATTACACCTTAATTACTTAATAATGTCACTTACATATATAATCATCACCCCAAAGGAAGATGCGATTACCATCAGCATCTTCTCTATAAAGCGATATATAAAACTCTCCACCAAAGTCTGTTGCAAGGATATAGGCGTTAGAAGGTGCCATGCGTCGTCCAACACCTACATGAATAAACCTGGGCTGAGCCTCTGGCACAGGTTCAAAAATGGCTTCCACATCATAATCATCAATAGCGTGAACATCAACTAGTTTTAATCCCACGCCAAAATTCTCGGCGGCATTCCTGATGTCGTTGTTTTCGGCATAGGCTGCTCCTGCATCGGTTCGAACAACCAACCTGCAACCATCTAACAAACATCTCGTTATTGAGACTATTGGTCCTTCTGCGCCCTCGACACACCCCCATCCAAGGAACTTTGCCTTACCCTTCATAATTTTCTGATTCATTTTTTCTATTATTTTCAATTATTTATTGTCAATATCTATATTTCCCCTCAAATAGGCAAGCACAGCGTCCCAGTCAGGAAATTTCTCTGAGCCAAATTCAATCCACTCGCCGTTGAATTCGCTGGTGCCGTTTTTGCCGCGGTCGTCAATCAGGTAGTCGCCTTGGCACAAGTCCTTACGATGAGTTATGACCATGCGCTTGTGGAACACGTCATCAAGATACTGTGTCACCCACCGCACCTTGTCGTCACACGCTGTGGGGTTCTTCCACGGAGCGGTGGTGAGGATAAAGAGGTCGTAGCGCTTCTGCAACTCATGCACAGCCTCTATAGCCCCTGGTATGGGCTTCATCAGAGCAAAGAGTCCTGGAATCTCATCGACTCGCCCTTCGTAATCTTTCTTGACCTCCTCGCTTACCTGCGCCAGCCCCGACTCGAAATCAACGAGTACATTGTCCATATCCACAAACATGCGTTTCTTGCACTCGATGTGCTTGTCGCGCTTGTCGTAGTTGTCGCGCATCTCCGTAAGAATCTGGCAGAACTCCTGTGAGGTAAGGATTGTCCTATAAGGGTCGTTATTGCCTGTGGTGTGAGTAAGCGTCATGCCACGAGTCGCCATCAATGCGGCGCGGAAACGCTCGCTCTGATCAAACATCGCCTGATAAGCCCTGCGCAGCAGTTTTTGGTAGTCTTCGCTCTGGCGGTCGATTGCCAGACCCTTCCACCACACGATCTGGTCGGTCTGCCATGAAGTGATACTGCGCTTGCGGGCGTTGCCGCCCTTCATCGAGCAAATAGACAGCTGCTTGCTCTTCTCTTGCTGCTTGAGCGACTGGAGAAAACCCTCCATACTTCCGCATATAACGCCATCAAGTCTGAAGCCATTGCTGCACAAATTGCTCAGCACATTAGAGGGATACATCCCATTAGAGCGAATATCCAATGTGTTTGTCTCAGGGTCATAAAAGTCAACCCTGTCATGACCATTTCTTGATGTTGCCTTATAGTCTTCCATATTCTATTATAATTTTTCGATAAAAACCTCAAAATTTACCCAAGCACAATAACTGTTGGGCAGTCCAGTTAATGTTAGAATAGAGTAAAAAGTACTCCTGAATCTATCAATTAAATTAATTTATACAAGTTACAAATTTAGTTCATTTTTTTAAATCAAGCCCCGAATTTGATAATAATCCCATCCGAGGCTTGATTTTTAGCTAGAATATTATTCTTTGCTGACTATTTCGCCTTTACCATTAAGTATTACACCTTCATCACTGCCCATTGTGCAGAAATAAGTGTCTGGACCAATAGCATTAATGCTTGAGTAAAGTGGCATTGTTACCACATGACCATCTTTAGTAATAAGTCCTTCATTATAGTTTCCAGCCACGTATGCCATTAAACGAGATGTTGCTTTAGGATGAAAATTCTCAGCTTGTTGTTCATAGCTATCATCAGCTGCTTGAATCTTATATTGAATCTCGTCAGTTTCGTATTCGAGAATATGAACATCTATGAAACAGAAGTCATTAATTAGATTTCCATCTAAATCATATTTCCTTATGGTATTGTCATTCATTGTTGCAGTAACACCTTCATGTGAGAATGACAGACTCCAATCAGAGAACGGCATAACTTCTTTCAAGCTTTCATTTATAACTGCCATTTCATTGCCACGTTTCAAACTCCAATGTGCAGATTTCCCTCTATAAAAAATATAATCATATTCCATAGGAAGCGAAAAATTTCCTTTTCTGTCAATCATGCCGTATGAGTTGTCATGTCCTACAATGCAATAACCAGAATGGAAAACATTTCCGTCCACCCATGGGTCATAAGGAATTTTATTATCAATAACAACATTACCTTTAGTGTCAATAAACTTTATATAACAATCTTCTTCAACCGCAGCGAGACCCTCCGAGAACACCCATGCGTGGTTGTATTGCGGCTTAATAGTTACTTCTCCCGTATAACGGTTGAAATATCCACGTTTCTTTCCGTCGCTGAAACATACTAGCGAGTCATTTCCTAATGGCTTAGCAATCCATGCGACACCTTTGACATACTTTTCGCCAGTATGAATGTTGAAAATGTATCCTTTCCCATCACCATGATTGTGGAAATAGATGTCTCGACTAACAAAAGTGTTCTCTAGACAGTCAGGATCTTCACAACTATGATACCTATATGAAAGTTTGTTATACGAAGCATAAAGAATGGTGGCGGCCATAAAGAATACAATTATTGTTGCACTTATGGCAAATACACCCCAAATGCACTTGGCAAATTTACCATCTTTCTTGTAGCCAAACAGCCCGAAAAACCATTTAAAAGCTTGGCACACACCTTTCCACATCACAGTGAAGAACATTTTAGCTGAAACCGTTTTCATTTCTGTAAAGTTTTAATAGTTAAAGTTGGATATATCATAATCACCTGATAAGCATTTTTTTGCCATTAATGATATAGATGCCATTGCGCATTTCACTTTTCATCACTCTGCGACCAGAAATATCATATATGACTTTCTCTTTTTGTTCTAGATCATTATTGATGTCTTCAATTGCTGAAGTGTCTTCTTCAAAGAAAACCACAAGTCGCATGTCTTTTGCAGCATCGTTGATGGTAAAAATATTATCAACCAATTGATCTTCAACATCATGATAATCTAGCCATAGCCATTTTATCATATACCCTTTGTTTGGAACAATCTCAAAGGCGAGATCAGAATGTGCTTCAAATTCAAACTCACCATTTGAGTTCATCATCTGGTTGTTGTAAGCAATGTGTCCATTACCATAGACCGTATAACTCATCTTATAGGTTTCAACCTCTGCTTCTCTAACTGCAATGACACATTGAGCTGATAGTCCATTATTTGTTATAACCTTGATAATAGCACTTCCACTATTTATGGCTTTAACAACACCGCTTTGAGTTACAGTCGCCACAGAGCTATTGCTTGTTGTCCAGGTCAATGTGGTTGATGCATTACTTGGTGTAATAGTTGGAGTCAGAGTGTATTCATCACCAATGTTCAGTGCAATGGATGCTTCTATCTCAATACTTGTTACAGAGTTAGAATTGACGGTCACATTGCATATCGCAGTTTTTCCATTGTCTGTTCTGACTGTGATTTTTGCAGTACCTGCTCCAACAGCGGTCACTAAACCATATTGAGAGACAGTTGCGACACTTTCATTATTTGACGACCACGATAAAGTGTATTGAGCATCAGATGGTGTCACGCTTGCCGACAAGTATTTTGATTGTCCTAACTCAAGAGTGAGATTGGGTTGTATGGAGACCGATTCAGGCTTCTTTGCCGACACAATAACTCTGCTCATGGAGTATTTACCATTGTCGGCCATTACTTTCAAATCTGTTTCACCTGCTTGTTTGCCATATACAATACCATTACTTGATACTTCAGCAATACTCGTGTTGGCTATATGATAACTGAGGGTATATACTGCATTGGGCGGAGTCACGGTGACATTTACGGGCTTGCTCTCTCCTACACTCAATTGCAAATACAATGGTGTTTCAACCTTCTCGGGTTTAACCTCAGTTTCGCCAGCCACCGTGATTTTGAAATCATAAGCTCCGCTTGCTTGATAGATGTATCCGCCATTGTTGATGTAATAATAATAGTCGCAACGCACTATAACCGGCGTGGAGTAAGCCTTAATAGCTTTCACCTTAACCGAGTAGTTGGTGTGTGAAAGAACTTGAACATGCGAGATGCTTGCAGAGTAGAAGTTTACCGATTTTAAATTCTTAGATGTAATATAACTCGGCAAATAAAGCGTCTTTGTTTCACCTACCTGCATCGTCACATCCTCCGATGCCCAGTCAGCATAAGCAGGACTGGCATACATTGTCATCATCAAGATGACAAAAGCTGTTGTAATGTAAAAATTTTTCATACCTCTTGATTTTAATAATTTTGATTTCTTTACTATAAAGAGTGTTTAAAAAATCAAAATCTAGCATCAAGAGTGAAAAAAACTATTCGTGTAGGATAAAAGGATCCAAAGTACAACGTTATATCGTTGTAATATAACTAAATAATATGTAAAAAGTGGGTCTTGTTTTGGTAGGAAGAAACAGTTTAGGCAGCTGTTGCAAGATATATGAATTGAAATAAAAATGGATAAGTAGGTAAGGAAATAAGCATGAGAGAAATAGCTTCGTGAATACTTTGTAATAATAACCATAAAAATTGATGCCATTTCACTGAAGTCATAGAGCTCAATGAAATGGCATCAAATTGTTGTGATGTTAGCTTCCAAGGTGATCTCTTGCCCATTTAGCTTCCTTAATCCAATGTTCTTGTTCGGAACCTGAAGAAATTCTGGCTTGATGCTCATACCATTCTACATCTGCCATTGTTGCCCCTTTAGCCTCGCCTTGTATGTTCACTTGGTTTTCATCAACCAAGCCAGCAGATGGTGCGTTGGGGTCGAAACGGGCTCGGTATTCGGTGATAAGATCACCTTTTTCTTCGATGTGCTCATTAAGTCTATCAAGGCAGTTTTGATAAGTGATTTCTATACCACGATCTTGTAGTTCTTGAGCTACTGTTTTCCCATACTCGATGAAATCTGCGCGGAGCGCACCATTTGGGTGCGTCTCACCTCCAGGTGTTGAACCAAGAGATGCCTCAAAGTTTTCAATATTCATGCCTTTTATGCCAGCATGAACTCCTGCGAAGAAGTCACAAGCGAGTTCTTCCTCCCAGTCATCGTTAAACGCACCTTGCAATGTGCGGTGGGCGCATTCGTGCGTGTAGATTAACGTAAGTGAATCTTCGCCAGATATACCGAGTTGCATAAGTTGTTGACGGTTGAATCCGAACACATCATCATCATAAGTATCGGTTTCATTAGGCCAAACGCAAGTTCCTTCTGCATTAATGATAGGAACTTCGGGAATACCGAAGAAGTCGCACGCATTTTGTACTGCGCTTACTACCATTTCATCAGGTAAGGTCAAATCATTTACAGCATTGATTTCGCTGTCAAGTTGGCTAAGAGTTGCGTCTAACTCTGGATTGCCAGTTGGAATCATGTCATATTCGTTCATAATGGTGAAATTTTAGATGTTCACTAATATAGATAGCGATGCCTATAATAATCTATCAGTTTATAGTATTATTTTGTGACTCGATCCATAACAAATAAGATTTTGCCATAGACTCTGAATAATTAAGAAGACGATTGGTTCTATGTTCATCAAAGTTTAACAAATTACAGAGTTTAGTGATAAACTCTCTCTCATTTTGAGAGAATTCACCGTCAATTGTGACTACTCTAATTGCCGTATCAATAACTTGATTTTTTTGCTCTGTAGATAATTCTTCACAAATTTTCTCAAGAGAGATTGTTGGTGTTATATCATCGCCATTAAACTCATAGCCAAATAACATCTGAGATAATTCATTCAAAAGAGTTTTTTCGCGGTCATCTATATTACCATCTGCGCATAACGCATGTTTTGCGACATCAAACATCTTTTTTTTAAATTTTAATTTTTGAGTGAAATTATCAACTTCATCAGCAGGAATACCACTGAGATTTTCAATTGTCTCTTTGACATCATCAAAACCAAGTTTAAAATCCTCAAATTTCCAAATAAAATTTTGAATGCTGTCATTTGCAATTTTTGGTGCCACATGAGCATATGTTAAAAGCAAACTTTTTCTAAAATCTCGTCCTGAAAAACCTTCGAGGGTTTCAGCAAATGATTTAAGAGATTCCTCATTAAAGAGTTTCGTTAGAATATTGTTTGGGACCATGCTTTGAAGCATTTTTACTCTTCCATTAACATCTGGAAGAGGAAAGAAAATGGAATCTACTATTCTTGATTTGAAAGCATTGTCAATGTCAGTCATTAAATTAGTTGCAAAAATAACTACACCACTAAAATCTTCCAATAGCTGGAATAATTCATTTGACATTCGATTATAATGCTTATCAGAGCTTGAACTTGTTGATTCAATACGTTGGCTTAAAAAAGAGTCTGCTTCATCCAAAAAAAGAACTGCGTCTTGCTCTTCTGCTGCTTGAAATATGGCTCTTAAATTTTTCGCTCCTTCACCAACGTATTTAGATTCAATCTGCGCATAACTTGAAATTAGGATTTTTTTTCCAAGAGATTTTGCCGTAGCTTTAGCTGTGATTGTTTTTCCAGTTCCCGCTGGTCCATAGAAGCAAATTATAGATTTCATAGTGTTATCAACACGAGAAAATTCCAAATCATCAAAAATCAACTTCTTGTAACGGATAATGGCCATAGCGCGCTCAAGGCGATTTAGAACATCTTTGGGCAAAATAATATTGCTAAAATCTCTGTCGGGTTCAATAGCGACAAAGACAGGGACTTGACTATCCTGTTTGTCTTTTTCGACTTTATTCTTTCCATAATCATAGGGCGAGACAAAAATGGAAAGCTTATCAACTTCGTCTATATAACGGAGTTTCGATAGAGATATTTGCAACAAATACATCAAGTGATCGCTGCTAAGGACAGGGTCTATCTCAACATTTGTTTTTATAGGATATTGCCCATCATTGCTATTACATGAAACCAATACGGTTACATATAATTCGTTGGTAGGAGTTTTAATTGATGCAAATTGATTGCTGTCAAAAATGCTCAAAATCCTACCTTGCAATAACGACTCTATCTCTGATTTATTAGAGATATTGCCGTCAAAGAGAATTTTAATACTAGGTTTCATTGATTGTTCAATTTAAACTGCTATTTTCTCTCCATCATAAAAATATTCACTATCGTCATAGTTGAACTCAATGTCGCGAATTTTTTCATGATTTCTATTATAGGCTTTTGCTTTGTACTTAGGAAGTCTTGTTACGCCTTTATTTTCAAATGTTTTCTGTATGATAACATAAGCTGCTTCGGGAATTTCTGAAGATACCCTAGATTTAATAATAGAAGTGGTTAAATAGGAAACAGAAATTACTAAGGCAGTAGCAAGAAGTCCAATACCAATACCAATTAATATTGAAAAAAACATAATTAGCGTTCTACTGGAATTTCTATTACTTGTCCAAGCAATAAATCTGATAATTCATCAGAAATCTTTGATGTCTTGTAGTTTATAAAGCGGATAATTTTATCATTCGCTTTTGATTTAAAAATAACAGAATATACATCAGATAGATTTGTAGAGTACAACTTATTTGTAAGTTCGGTTGGCAGTATTTGCACTACAAATTCATTCCCCAAATGTGTTGGTATTGAATTTATGATGCTATCTACCCAAGATAAAACGATATCAGAACTAAGTTCTGGAATTGATAAGAATTTAGGCCGTCTTCTGCAATATGCAAAATATGCAAGAAAACCCACAGCAACAACTGTAGCTGTAACGAGGATGGTTGATGTGCTCATTTTATTCATTTTCAATAGGTTGTTCAACAAGGTTGCCTTTTCTGAATGCTTCTTCAATTGCGTGTTCAAAACCACGAGTTGTACTGACAATTTGTGCAGACACAATCTTGTTATTAATATTACTTGCTGCCATCATAGAACGTTTGGTGCCTGGCTTATATTTAGGAAGAACTGATTTTGGATGGGTTCTATTCCATTCCTCAACAAACTTCTCTGTATCTTCAGGTGGTACCATAGTTACACCCGATAGTTTGACCTTTACTTTCTCTATAGTTTGGTCAATCCAGCTATAGAGATGCTCAAAAATTGAGAATATCACATAGCCGATAGCCCAAACAGTAAGAACTAACACTGCGGCAATGCCAACAAAAACGTCAACTATGCCTTCTCCAACGGACTTAGCCGCGTCCCATAAACTTGACCAAAAACCCATAACGACTTCACTGTAAAGGAATTTCACAAATGTCATTCATACCAAAGGCATCTTTTATCTCTTGTGTTAATGAGGGAGTTATAAAAGATTGAATACGATCATTTATGCCGATGAACATATGCTTGTCATTTGCCAAAAAAATGGTAACAACATACTTACTTTTTTCTTCGACAAACCCTTTGAGGATGTAAGCTTTGGTAGCTACAGGTATAGCATATTGGTCAAGCCAATTTAAGAAATCCTGCATCGTTAGATTGTTGGTAAACTTTACTTCTTGCGGTATTTCATCTATTCGTTGGACGAAGTACGCAAAAAGTTTATCCGTTCCGCGTTGTTTGTCGTCTGACGTTGCGGAATCCCATACACTGGATTTTGGGGACATGTGACTATTGATTGTTGCGTCAATAATTTTACCTAGTCCGCGTCCTACTCGTGCAAACTCATTGCCGAATTGATCTTCGAATTTCTTTTGGTTCATCTTTATTAATGTATTTGAGTTAATATTATATTTATAGTAAAGAATATTTCCCTCCTCGAAATCTATCACTTCAGAGGAAACAAAAATGAAATACCGTACACTATTTGGTTTTAAATATGGAGCATTGCTTAGTTCATTGTTAGTTGCAAAACGCCCGATAATGCAGTCTTCATTCCAGCAAGACATGGCAAAAAAATTGGCATTAAAACAAAAACGTGTTCTTTCTTTTATAATTTTTTTAATTTTACTAAAATTCAAATCGGGCATTATGATGCGTTCAAATTCAACGTTTTCAATCTCATTAGTGGCGTTATCTAAAATCGTAAATATTTGTATTGCACTATTTTGTAAACATGATTTGCTTAATTCTCTTAAGATATTTAAATCTGAAATCTCAAATCTTCTCTTCGCTATTATTTTTTTTGCAATAACGTCTGCTATATTCTTATTGGGAAGAAACGGCTGAATACACAGTGTTGTGCCAAGAATCAAATTAGTTCCAATATTCTTATCAATATAAGAGTGCCCTGATAAAAAATTATCAGAGAGTTCAAGTAGCATATTTTCGTACACTAAAGCATATTTCAGCAAAAGTTGCCCAATAACAGAGTTGTTTGATTCTTGAGCTATGATTGGCAACGTTGGTGCAAAATGATAGAAATTCCAATAATACAAATCGGCGAAATAGCTGACAAAAGCAGCGACTTTTGCAGTTGTTTCCTCAACGATGAGTTTTACATCGTCCTCAGTATATTCCATGCCCGGCTTGACAGAAATAGACAATTCGGGGTCGTATATGTTGTTGGGGTCAATAATATGCTCGTCCTCTGGTTTATCTGACATACCCCACCAGTAGAAACGGAATTTCAACTTGTCATCTTCGATGAGCGGAGAAAGGATGATTGTTGGCACGTCTTTTAAATGTGCTTTAATATCACGCATTTTAGATCCCACATCAGTCATATTGTTTCTCCATGCTTGCTGGTAGAAACGTATTGACTTAACTCCGTTGGATTTCCAATACTTTGAGAAGAATATAGCAAGATTTTCTTCAAGAGTTGGAAATATCTTCAAGTTGAATTTCGAATCAATAGATGTCGTCATTATGCAGTTTACAGGAATCGTAGTCACCTGCTGACGTTCGTCAAGTTCAAGAAGTGGCAAGCATTCGTTCTTAATAACGAAAGGTGGAACTAGAAGTGGCCAATCTTGCATTGAATGACTATAAGCTTCCAACCAAAGTGTGGATAAGTGGTTGTCTCGAAGCATTTGCAGACGATCTTGCTGCATGTCAATTTCAATTTGCCGTTGTAACGCACAAAGTTCTGCGTATTCCTCACGAGCGTTCTCTATGCCTTCATGCATAACTCGCTCCTCGTATTCTTGCTGTTTTTTTGCGAGTTCTCGGGAATGTTTAGTACTGCGATGGCTGTTAAAACATGCAGTTCCAACTTGAGCTGCCAAAGTTCCTAACAAATATGTTGCTGATATTACTGGCATGGTTTTTAACGTTTTAGAAGTTTTACAGTTTCAAGAGAACGATTGATTTCGTCTAATTCGCTGCGAGTGCAAAGTTGCTTGTATTCATCGGACTGAGAAACCATTTGTCGTATTGATAAATAATGCTCTTCAAGCATTAAGCGAGTTTCAGGAAGCATGTTTTTGTCTTCCTGTGCAAGTTGAGGAAACATGACTGGAGCATGGTATTCATTAATCATATATGCGTCGCGTGTCATACCTGCTACAGCGCGTACAGCAGAGCAAGTTTCTTCAAGCTTTTCTGTCGCTTTGAAATCAGGAATCGAAAGTATTTTACTTTGTAACATTGAACGATTGCCTCTAAGGAATGACCATGCAGACATCTCAATACCAAAAGTATTTCCAATTTGATAAGGGAAGATTAGGACTGTTGGTATTCCCTGCATGATAAAATTGATATTCATTGCCTCACAATATGTGCTTTGACAACTTTTTTTCCAGGGTCTGCTTTCAACTATTACATTTGGCAAACTACGTAAGCCATTTATAATTTTATTACAAAATGTGTCGTAGGAAGCAGTCAAACTATTTCGGTTAAAAGCGGATACCTCTGTTTGGGCGACCAATATCCTTATTGGAATTACTGCCGATGAATGATATTGTTGCCGTTGCTCTTGTATGAGGGCAAATGGTGATGTGTTTAGTGGCCAATAACTTTTGCAGAAAAATTGAAAGTCGATTTCTTTCTGTCTGTTTTCGTTTAGCTCAGCGGTTTGCTGAAGCATATATTGTTTGCCTAATTCGTAACTTTCACGTCTAAAAGCGAGTTGCTCGTCTAGTCGTTCTCTTTGAAATTCATCTTTTATAGCCCTCATGCGCTCTTTGAACTCCAAATTGGAATCAATGAGTTCAGCTTGATTCTGTCTGCCAATTTCCCCAAAAACAGCCGACTGCATTGCGCTTGTGAAAAAGAACAATGGACAACCATGCTCTTGAAAGTTTCCCGCTATATGTTCTATTGAAGATAAAATACTCATATGTACATTATTTAGAGATATTAAATGTATCGTCGTTCGTGGTTAAATCTTCACTATTTAAGTCGTGATGATAATCTATGCTATCATCATGATTGATGTCGTGCTGGTAAGAGTTTGTCGAGGTTGTAATAATGGTATCATCAATTGGTGTCGATTCAACCAAATTGGTAGAAATAATTTCATCTAGAATAGCAAACGGAGAAAAACTAGTACCCATATCGTCACTATCTAAAAAGTCAATCGATGGCAAATTATCTTTAAGTGACAACGACGAGTCAAATGGAGTTGAGATGATGTCATCAACATTGTCAAGCAAATTCATAGTGTCATCATCAGAGTTAATAACATTTTGAACGTCACGTAAGTCAGCACCATTGAGGTTGCCCTCGATGTATGCGCCGAGCATTTCTTCGCTGACGGGGAGGTCTTGCAGGTCGTCGAATTGCGACAGCAGGTTGTTTATGTCTTTCATGCGAGTCCCTCCTTTCTCAGTGCGGCGATGAATTGCGCCTTGGCGAGTTTGTGCTTGTTGTAGTAATTTGCCATAGTCATCGACAGGTGTTCTGCTGTTTCCTCGTTGGAGTGCAACTCAATATGGCGATACTCAATCAAGGTGCGGTAGCGCTGATTGGGCATCAATGTTAATATTTTTTTAACGTCTTCCATGTTGAGCGATTTCATGTCTATTTCTAATGATTGGTCAGGAATGTCAAATCTATCACTGACATCCATATTTTTGTCAAAAATGTCGGCTCGCCGAGCATAAAGTTGTCGGCAATAGTTTTCGGTGACGACTTTGAGCCACATCGGGAATGTGCATCGGTAGCCGAAGTCGGCGAGTTTGCAGCGGCCGCTGTCTCGCCTTGGAGTCATTATGTAGAGATAGATTTCGTTGACAAATTCTATCCAGCTCTCGCAGTCGGTGTAATACTTATCATATATTGACTTGAATAGCGGATAGCATTTCCGGTACAGGTATTCCTTAGTGACCACCACGTCCCGCTGGAGTATTGCTTGCACAATCTCCTGGTCGGTCATGGTTGATATTTCATTACGGCTTGGCATAAACTTGCGGAACTAATGATGTTGGCGTTTATGTTAATGCGTCTTTAGCTCCGCAAGACTTAGGATTATGTTATACAATCTTTGCAAGGCAGATAAAAACAAAACGTGGAGCTAAGTCTGTTGCTCAGTCCACGGTATAAAGGCTCTCGCATTGCCCTATTTGTCAGAACGAGCAACGCTGGAAAGCCCCACGTCGATGTCTATATAATAAATGAATAAGATGCGGCAGATGAGATTGTGTCACAAACTTACTCGGTGTTTATACAAACATCCCAAAGGGGCGTCCGCGTCACTTTGTTTTTGACAAATAGTTCGAGAATTTGCGAGATTCTTATACCGTCAAAACCAAAGCGTTACAGAACGCCTGTTTTTATATGTCTTTCCCACCCTCTGCCTCTACTACCGATGAGCGGCAGCGCATCGACGTGGGATCGTTTTGTTGAGAGCGATGAACGGTAAGCGTTTTGCGCTCTACAGAGTGCAAATATACAATATTTTTTTTAAATTGCTACTATTTATGTGACCATTTTTTACCAATTTTGATAAATTTGTACGAAATGGGCAGAATTTATGTTTTGTGGCATAGATTTTGTAATGCGTGGTGATAGAAATTATGTGCAGTGTCGCTCTATAAAATGCGAACAGATGCCACAGTGGCACCCACACATAAGTATATATTAATACATGGTTGCGATTTGGCAATCTTGAGAATAAACGGAACACTCACTAAAAAACCTGAACAGCATGGCAAATGTTATCAATTACTCAACTTTGTGGGAAAAGATCGGTGAATGGGGACGCAAAGCGGGGCGCGCATCCACTCGCCCAGTGCTTCTTTTGTATTATGTGATGACGAGCAAGGAGACGCCCCGCAAGGACAAATGGGCGATATTTGCATCTATCGCTTATCTTGTGCTGCCTGTTGATGTCCTCTCGGCGCACAGGTTGCCGGTAATTGGCTGGCTCGACGAGGTGGTGTCGCTCGGTGTAATGATACAGAAGATGCAGCGGCGCGTTACCCCCGAAATGCAGCGTCGAGCTGATGAAACACTTGAACGATGGTTTCCTGAGTATGCCGAATTTGAAGAAATTGAAATGGACTATGAGCATAATGTTAGTTAAACATAATACAACATGAAATACAAATGTACATTTTTTGCTGATAATCACAGAATTATAATAATATCGAGCAATAAAAAATCTTTTCTCATCCCACCACATAATCGTATACTTGTGCCGTTGCCCTAGTGGGTGGCGGCACTTATCCCACGCCAGGGGAAATCAGTCTTGCCCACAATGGTGTCCTCTTTCTTGACGAGCTCCCAGAGTTCAACCGCTCGGTTTTAGAGGTGATGCGCCA
>AUXO012783802.1_pt1 | contig 15101 bp, 1 predicted proteins | sample 768731 | NCBI WGS metagenome assembly AUXO01 (sample SAMN02715735, study PRJNA202380) | gut metagenome | biome: sheep rumen | host: Ovis aries | place: New Zealand: Palmerston North
ATTGAAAATAGAAAATAGATAATAATCAAAAATGATAATTTAACTATTTATTAAAGGGTAAATGATAAATTTATTAATATATAAAAATGACAGACGCGAATAAAAAAGATCCACAATTGAATAAGGTGTTCTTTATAACATCTAATCAGAATAAATATGATAAATTTATCGAATTTCAAATTCCAAAAAACAGAGGACTAATTAATCTCAAAGCTGGAGAAGGCAAGAGTGAATTGAAGGCTGAAAAAGAACATAGAAATTCTTTATTCTCAGTTTACGTTAATTCAATGGAAATATATCCAGATTCTCTGAAGGAGGAAGATAAAAATGAAGAAAAGAAATATAAAACAATTTTGACAATGAAATATAATAAATTGTATTTTCCTGCTGAAATTATTTTTAGTGGTAAGAAAAACAATTATATATTTGATTTGAAATTCAGTGAATTTAGAAGTTGGGGTAAAAATTATGAACCACTTCCTCAAATTACATTTTCTCATTTAGAGCAATTCAAGCTTTATACTCAATATTTAAGGTCCCAAAAAAAGTTAGTGAAAGATAAAATTTACAAAGATTTGTTGGCAGACTCACGAAATATTGCAATAAATAAAAATAAGAAAACAGAATTAGATTTTTTTTTAGAAATATTAAAAAGTAGTGTCACAGATGTATCTGTTAAAATATTTATTAGAAATTTTAGAGTGGATAAAATTTCCTTTCCGAATGACTTTTCTTTAGGAAGTTATTCTACAATTTTAAATTTAATTGAAAACAACCCGAAGGCAATTATAAGACATTGCACTAAAGAAGAAGACAAAAATCCATATTATCAGGCAATTTATTATTTATTATTCAGTATAAAATATCGTTATGATACAAATAATGCAATAAAAATGTTAAATAATAAAGAATTATGGGAACATTTTATTAATTTTCTTCCAGAGAATAGTGAGTTTTTCAATGCCCTTAAAATCGATGATGAACTTTTAGAAAAAATGTTTAGTAGGGATTTCTCAAAGAAAGCTTATTCAATTATCACAGGTATATTAAAATTTTGTCGGTCGATAGGAAAAGTTTTAAAAGTTATTAATGCTCATATAGAAAAAATAGCAAAATCCCTGTCAGAAGAAAAAGAGAAGCCAAAAATAATAATGTCATCACTAAAAGTTAATCCAAAAAAAACAGATGATATTGTAGAAATAATAAATGAAATAAAGAAAATAATTAATTATGAAGGACAAAGCGAAATAATGTTTATATCATTTGATAATGAATTTTGGCTAAAATATATAGAATTTAATGATGATATAAAAAAATTATCTTGGATTAATCAGGCAATTATCTTATGCGCTAATGTAGACAAAGGCTTGAAAATTGATAATAAAATACTCATAGAAAAAATTCATAAAGTTGGTTTAGAGTCTATAAAAAATGGAACATTAAAGAATGAGCAACTTTTAGACTTTATTAATATTGATTTGTATTTTATTCAAAGTAAATATGCTAATAAAAATTCTAGACCGCTAGATGTTGTAAATGCACTTGATTTCGATACAATGACCGATGATTTTATCAACTCATTTAGAAATTCTGAATTTTTTAAAATATTTTCTTTTTCAGAAGGCGAAGTAGAAAGAAGAATAATAGATGGAGTAAAAGATGTGAAAAATTTCGGAAAATTGCTTAGATTATTTAATTACAAAGATAAAAGAATTTTCGAACGTTTAACAAAAAATTTGAGGGCAAAATTTGAAAATATTGCAGGTACTTATAAATTAGAAACATGTCCGAATTTTATTGGCGATGTTGCATATTTTATTTATATAATAGATTATCAAAGAACAATAGATATTAAAATCTTCATGAAGCAAACAATAGAGCAAAATATTCATTCATTTGAAATAATTCAAAGCATATATATTAATTTAGCATCAATTTACACTGATATTTCAAAAAAAGCAATTGATGGTGTGACAGATTTCTTAACAAATAATAAAGAAAAATTAGATGCAAAAGCTATATTAATTTTATTAGGGAAATTAAAATCTGATAAAATAATTGAATCTTTATTAAATAAAATCGAAAGTTTAGGAATAAAAGAGGAAGAACTTTTTAACGGAGAAAAAGATATTCCATCTTTTCAATTATTAGATGGAGTCATAAAAGATGGTTTGTTCAATAGATTAGATTTTAATAAAATAAAATATTTACTTAATGCGATTCAAAGTAAAGAAAATATGATGAAAAAAATAAAAATTGGAGAAATTAGTTATGACTCAGTTAAGAAATGTTTCGTAAGTAAAGAAAAAAAAGAAATATTTATGGAAAAATTAAAAATATTTTTATTTAATAATAAGGAAGACTTCCAAGAATGTATAAATATTCTTAGCAAAAGATTCAATGAAATTATAAAAATTATAGGAAATATAAATAAATTAAAAAATATATTTAAAGAATTCCTTTCAGAAGAAAATAAAGCTGACATTGTAAAAATTGAAAATTTAGGAGACCAAATTAAAACAGGAATGATGAATGAAATAGAAAAGCCTGAATTTAAATCTACATATAATGAGATTTCGAATATTTTATCTAAAGAAGATTTCGACAAGAAATTGGCTTTAAAAGATTCTATGTTTTTTGTACAATTATTTAGAGCAAGAAAGGCCAATAATTTCACACTAAAAAAAGAAAGTCTGATTTTTAAACAAACAGAAGAAGAATTCAACAAATTAAAATTATTTTTCGAATCTGAAAATTGGAGCAAAGATATTCCAGAAACAATAATCAAAGATTGTTTTAAAGGATTAAAGAGTGACCAAAAGAAAAAAATGAGAACTGAATTAAAAAATTTGATTAATTACTTCAAAATAGAAAATTTCGATGATTTAAAATTAAATCGATTAGAAAGTGGAATTACAACTTTTAATCAAAAAGAAGAAATATTTTTAACGGCAAATAGTTGTATTCATTTAATAGACGAATTAGAGGCAGAGCATACTAATTTCTATACACAATTAGATAACATTAGAAAAGGACTTCAATCTAATATAGCTTTAGAAAAAATAGAAAAATTTGGAAAAGATTTACAAAGCAATGGATTAAATGTAATATCCCCAACTGCAGAAGACCAAAATTATTTAACAATTTTATATTGTACTTGTGATAAGAAAAATTCGATTAAATTTGCGGCTTCATTAGAAAATAAAGATATCAGAACATTACAAGAATTAGTTAATATGTCAGATGATACTTTTGTAACTAATAATGAAATTCAGGATATGATAAAATGCTCAAAATTCCTTCATGACTTAGGACAAATAAAAGGAGAAAAAAATGATAAACAATTAATCGAGGCATTTATTAATGAAGTTCCAAAAAATAAGGGAATCGAAGCTCATTTCATGAATTATGCTAATTATGCTGCTCAAATCCAGGAATTATTTTCAAAAAAATTAGATAAATCTCAAGCTACTTTGCAACAAATTAATAATATAATGAAAAGTTCTACTTTTATTTTATCAATAAATAATACTCAAGATCCTTATTTAACATTCGAAGGAGAATTCTCTATTGAAGAAAATGCAGAAGTAAAAAGCAATTTGAAATACGAGAATATAATCGAATTAAGAGAAAGAGCAATGCTTACAAGAAAATTAGGTAATGATAATGAAGAAGAAAAAAAAATTTTTAATTTATATAGACTATTTTCTGAAAGAGTGAGCGAATTAGAAAAAATAAATCAACTGTTGAAAAATTTAGGAGAAAAAGGTTATAGTGAAGATATAAAAATAGTAATTGATATAAAGCAAAATATCCCATCTTTCAGCGTCGATAATAAAAATATAGAAAATTATGAAGAATGCAGCAAATATTTAACAGAGCTTTATTCGAGAATAACAGAAAATCAAACTAAATATTACAAAAATGAAGAATTAATTAGATATATATATGGAAGACAATTTAATTTATTAAACTCATGCTTAAAAAAAGAAAGGAATAATGCATTAGCTCCGTTTTTAAAATTCTTAACCAATGATAAAATTGATAATAATAAAAAACTAAATGATTTAAAATACGATTATGATTATGATTTGAATGAAGATAAATATATTTGTTTGTTTGAAAATATTAAAAAATTTTTGACCGATTTCCTAAATAGTAATAATTTAAAATTGGAAAATATATATGAGCAAAATATAATAGAGGAAAAATACAGAAATAGCTTTAAAGGCTTATATATATATCTTCTAGAAAGTAATGAAAAAGGAGAAGTTCAAAGAGGTATAGAAGAACATATATTAAATTGGTTCAATTTCTTGACGGGGAATCCACCCATGGCACAAACTGTATTATTGTGTAATGAAGAAACAACTTCAGAAGAGCTTACAGCATTTATGTATAGAGCATTTTTATGCCAATATCCCGTTTTTTTCATGATAGGTAAAATCGAGCTTTTAACTTCGGATAAAAGACAAACTTTAACAAATTTAATAAATATACTTTTTAGTAAAAGAGCAAATGAGATGAAATCTTGTGTGGCTTTTGGCTGTACTGTGAGAGATGATAGTTTAGTAAGAACTTTGGAAAATTTAAAAGGTCGCCAATACTTGAAACATGATGATAAAAAAAAAATCGAGAAAAAATTATATAAAGAAAATGTTGAAATCATTAGCTCGGATAAAGCAGGAGTTGGAAAATCAACTCAAATTAAATTAAAAATAAAAAGCCAAAATAAGAAATATATTCATTTTCCATTTGGTGGTGAATTTAGCAGAAAAGACGTGATTAATCGTTTGAAAAAAATTCAAGATAAGATAACAAATGAAGATAATACAGTAATACATTTAGATTTATATGATTCAAAACAGACAGATTTAATGAAGGATTTCTTATATAGTTTCTTAGTTACAAAATTATATGGTCAAAGTGAAAATTTATTCTATTTATCAAAAAAAGTGAAAATAGTTATTGAAATTCCTTGCGGATTTGTTGATTTCTTTAATAAATATCCTCTTTTAAGTATGTTTGAAAATAGAACAGAGATGAAAATCGCAAATTTGCCTCCATTAATAGTACCAAAAGTAATAAATTCAAACGTTCAAATTGTATGTAATTACTTAAAATTACTCAATAGCGGAAAATTATCAGAAACAGATTTAATTATAAATGGAGTTTCTTTATTAAAAGATGATATAAAAAGTATGATTAATGAAGATGTGTTTAATGGCGATACAACAAAAGATGCTGAATTATTAGATCAAAAAGAATGTGATGCTTTAATCAAAGATTTGCTTAAAAATAAATTAAAAATAAAATATCCAACATATTACCAAATTAATTCTTTTATAAATGTATTTTCAGGTCAATTAAAAAATTTCAGTATGAATTTTGATTTAACAGCTGCGAATTTAATTGAAAAAGGAAAATATTTAAGAGATGAAAATTTCCACAAAATGCGAGAAATTATGGTTAAGAGTTTTATTCAAAATACAATTCACTTTACCCAAGGTGCTTTTGATAAAATCTTAACAGCACAATTAGAAACTTATAAAGTTAAAGTAGAGCAAGGAAATTACGATGAAGATAAACAAGAAGAAGTTGCAGTAAAAGCCCTCTCTGAACCAGGAGATATAATTTCATGCAATAAAATTGATCCTCCTTTAGTCTTCTTCCATGAAGGAGAAGGACAAAACTTTTCCATAATAACAAATGATAATCCAAATACTGAGGAATATAATAAATTGCTACAGTTAAGAATAGGCTTTGTCAAATATCAAAACTTTGCTTATCAAGTTAATAAAATAAATAAAAGAGAAGAAGAGCCAAAAAAATTAAAACATTACACTGAATTTGACAGACAAGAATTATTTTGGGAAGAAATTAAGCAAATTTTATCAATAAAAAACCCAGTGTATAACAGAGATAAAAAGCAAGAAGGAGAAGGAAAAAAATTAAAATCTATTGAAGAAATTGTTGGAGAATATGTTTTCACCGCAGATAATTTTGTTAAAATGATTCTAATTCTACTCAGAATTAGAGAGAATATACCTGTTATAATGATGGGTGAAACAGGCTGTGGAAAAACTTCTCTTATAAGAAAATTATCAGAATTAATAAATAATGGTGAAAAACAGATGGAAATTTTGAATATTCATGCAGGAATTACAGATGAAGAAATAGTTAATTTTTTATTTAAGAAAAAAGAAAAAGACGGTGTTGAATATCCAAGCATTATAGAAAAAGCGAAGCAATTAAAGGAAAGAGAAGAAAAAATAGAAAAAGCATATAATGAAGAAAAGCAAAAATATTTTAAAAAAAAATTATGGGTATTTTTGGATGAAATTAATACTTGTAATTGTATGGGTCTAATTTGTGAATTAATGACAAAACATACATGTCAAGGAGTTGAACTTCCAGATAATATTTTTTTCATTGGAGCTTGCAATCCATATAGATATGGTCAAAAAGGTGTAGATAATTATGCCCTTAAACTAAAAGATGTAAAAGAAAAAAATTTAGTGTATACAGTTAATCCTTTACCTTTTTCATTACTCAATTTTGTGTTTAATTTCGGAAATCTTACCTCGGAAGATGAAAAAAGATATATTAGAAATATGGTGGTGAGCCCAATAACAAAAATATTTTGGAATGAAATTTTAGAAAAAAATAAAAACGAAAAAAATTTAGATCCAAAAGATATTGATAAATATATAAGCAAAGAAGATGATTCTCTTAAAAATGAGTTGATAAAATTATCAAGTGATGCAATAATTGAAGCACAAGAATATGTAAGAAAAAAAAATGATGTTTCTTCTGTTTCCCTTCGTGAAATCAGAAGATTTAGTATTTTTTATGAATTTTTCGTTGAGTATTTCAAAAAAAATAAAAAAATTTTTGAAAATTTAGACCAACGCGAGAGTTATATTAAAATTGATGATTTTTATAAAAATTTAACCAAATCAGAAATTTATAGATATTCAATTAAATTAAGTATTTATTTATGTTATTACATGCGCTTAACGTGTCAAGATTTCAGAGATGATCTTGCGAAAAAAATGAATAAATTATTCGGGGATAAATTCATTGAAATTCCCGAACACGAACAGCAATTTATAGCTTCGAATATTGAATTGGGAGTGGGTATCGCAAAAAATAGAGCCTTGTTAGAAAATCTCTTCACCTTATTTGCCTGTGTTAATGCAAAAATTCCTCTATTTATTGTAGGTAAACCTGGATGCAGTAAATCTTTGAGTGTTCAACTTTTGTTTAAGGCAATGCAAGGAGATTCTTCTGATAACTTTTTATTCAAATCTTTACCTAAATTATTCATTAATGCTTTCCAAGGCTCTCTAGGCTCAACTTCAAAAGGAGTTTTGAATATTTTCAAAACAGCGAGAAATATTTTGAAAAATAATATCAAAAATTTAGATAAAATTATTTCTATGATATATTTTGATGAAATGGGCCTTGCGGAGCATTCACCAAATAACCCACTTAAAGTCATACACTCCGAATTAGAATATGATTCAAATGAGGGAAGTAACAAAATAGCATTTGTTGGAATATCAAATTGGGTTTTAGATGCTTCTAAAATGAATAGAGGATTATTTTTGTCTATTCCCCCACCAAATCAGAAAGATTTAGAAGTCACAGCTTATACTATTGCTGAATCTTATAATGAAAAATTAGCCAAAGATAATGCTGATTTATTCAAAGCCTTAGCTAATACTTATCATGATTATAAAGAGAAATTGAAAACCGAATACACATTCAAAGAAGATTTTCATGGCTCGAGAGATTTTTATCATTTAATCAAAACAGCTATGAGAATATTATTGAAAAAGAAAAAAGAAGATTATGATTTAATCGTTGATGAAAATGTCAAACAAGAAATAGGTATTATTAGTATAGAAAGAAATTTTGCTGGTCTGGAAATAAAAACGAGCGCTCAAAAAAGCATCAGTTCCTTGGAAATAATAAAAAATATTTTCAAAAAATATTTCAAAAATTGCGATACAAGTAAAAATTATAAAGTTCTTCAAACTATTTGCGATAATATTAAAGATAAAGATAGTAGATATTTACTTCTTGTAACAAAATCATCTATATCAAATTATTTATTAAATTCAATCCTTACATCACCTGAATTTAAGAAGGATATTGATAAAGAATTATCTTTTTATATCGGAAGTGGATTCCACGTGGATATTCATTCAGAAGGATATGGACTTAAAATATTGAATAAAATCCAGCTTCAAATGGAACAAAATAAAATATTATTACTTTCTGATTTAGATGCAATGTATCCTTCCTTATATGATTTATTTAACCAAAACTTTACTGTTGTTGGTAAAAAAAATTACGCAAGAATTGCAATGGGAAGCACCAATAATACTTTTTCTTTAGTCAACGATGGATTTAAATGTATTGTTCTTGTTGATGAAAAAGGCTTAGAAGAAGAAAAGGCTCCTTTCTTAAATCGATTTGAAAAGCATATAATATCGTTCGAATATTTATTAGATGATAAATTCATAAAAGAGGCTGATAGAATTTACGAAATGGTTCAAAGTTTCGGAAAGATATTTATAAAACAAAGAAATATCGATTTAAAATACAACATAAAATATTTATTAATTAACTGCGATAAAGAAGAAATAAGAGGTATTACTTATAAAATATATTCTGAATATAAAAAATCGGGACAAAATTTAATGACGCAAGATTTACAAGATTTTATTCTAGAAAAGATTTCACTTACCCTATCACAAGATATAATATTATTAATCAAAAATTCAGGCTTCGAAGAAGAAAATCCAGGTATTCCCGATAAAATAATTGAATTTTATAAAAGAGGAGAACATACAAATTTACTTAATTTCTTGAAAAAAATGAAAAACCCAAAAAATGTAATATATACATTCACCAGTATTGATAATGCTTTACTCGAAAATGTTTCAGGCAAATTCGACACAGAATTATTAGGTACAATTGATAAAAGTAATATAAAAGAAATAAAAATAAGTTCTTTAAATGAAGAAAAAGATCTTGAAGCTATATTAGAAGATGTTTATTTATATCAAAAAGATAAGATTAAAATCGTTTTGTTCAAATTCACTCCTTATCAAGCAGGTATTATGAACTATATCAAATTTTTCATCGAAAATCACATCAAAGAAAAAAATTACTTAGATGAAAACTACAAAAAAGTGTTCATATTTTCAGTGCATATGAATAGGATATTTAAAGAAGATGAAAATAATGTGAAAAGAAAGAGATATGTCGAGGAAAATATTTTAACTGATACAATAACACACTTAAGCGATTTTTATCAAATATTCATTGATGATTTGAATGGGGAAGATTTTTCAATAGTCGATATAATGAAATTGAATCAAAAAGATTTATTTGCAAAATGTCTTAAAGTTGATACAGAATTCACTAATAATATTTATAACACTTTCTCATATTTCAATTATAATTTAACAATCAATATAGAAGGAATAGATACGAATAATTACCCAAAAAAAATATATGACTTTTTGAAAAAAAATCAAGAATTATCAAAAATGTTTATAGATTGTATTTTAAAGAATTCCACTGAAGAAATAAATATAGGAGATATCTTAAAAAAAAATGAATTATTCGATAGGGATAATATGAGAAGCATAATTGAAATCGTCCAAAAATATTTATCAACTTTGTTCAATAAGGATTTAAGTAATTTAATATTCAAATTAGAAACGGATAATTTCTTATCAGTTTTTATTTTTAATGAAGTTGTTTCTAAAAAAATCAAAGCCAACCCAAACATAATTTTAAAAGTTAAAGATGAAGAAAATAACGAAATTAAAAAAGACGAAAACGAATTCCATTTAGAAAAAGTAGAAAATAACGGAGAAAATGAAAATATAGAAAAAAATTATTATTTAAATAATAATCTAATCAAATTATTAATTGAAACTTATATAGAAAATGTCGACTATTCTCAAGTTAAAGTCGGAAAAAATATGAAAAATAATAAATTACAATTATTAATGGGATTAAAAACACCAGGTATATATTCCTTATTAGATTCATTCTCGAAATATATTAAAAGCAATTTAAAAAATAAATATTCAAATGCTGAAAAAGATGTATTATTTTTGATTCAAGACGATCCAAATTTTGATAGAGAATTAAGCAAATATAATAATAAAATCAAAGATTGCCAAAGAATCGCAGAAATAGAATTATTAAAAAATAAATTTTTCGAAAAAATAAATGAATTAGAAAATCGCGATCAAAGGGAAACACATGAATTCTTCGAATTATTGATGAACGATTATTACCTCATATTTTTATCGAAAAATTTACCTAATTTAAATGAATTTTATCAAAATATAGATTATTATAAAAATCTTATTAATTTAATGCTAGGGCAAAGATTTAACACTGAACAAGATGAAGAAGAAAAAGAATTAAATCCAATTAAAGATACAGCCAAGAAAATATTATGGATCGAAACATATAGTCAAAATATATCTATACTATTAAATATTTATAAAAAATTATCTGAATTCGAAGAGGATGGCAACTTATTCAATAAAATTGAGCAATTGATTGAAGATAAAGAAATAATTTTAGAAGAAGATGACAAAAGAAATCCATATTATACTAAATATATAAAATCGCCTTTTTATTATATTTCTGAATCTTTATTAAGATTATCTATTAATAAAATAAATACAAACGAATTAAAAGAAGAAAAATTTTACGATTTCATCAATTTAATAAAAACCATAAGCAAAGATATTTTAACTATTTATGACGATTTATTGATTTATTCAAAAGAAAATCACACAATCAATGAATTTTTAGAAATCGAAAATAGACTTCATAATGTTAATAAAAATTCTAGTGAAAATATATTAAAAGCCTTAGAAATTTTATTAAATGTAACAAAAACAAACATTGAAGAAGAGAAAGGAAAAGATTTATCTAACTATATAGAACAATTATTCGATTTTCTTTTATCAAATTTAGGCGATACCGAGGAATTCAGAGAATTGATAATGGAAATTTTTGTCAGTGAAATAAAAAAAGTTAGAGGCGATGATTATAGAAAGACTTTAGTCAATAAAATTTTGAACAATAAAAATTTGATTGCTTTTTCATATCAATTTATGTCAATACTTATGAATGAATTAATATCTGAATTTCCCAATGAAATAAAAGATAATATAGCCAAAATACAAGAAAATAAAAGTCCTTGGTTAGAATTAATTAATAAAGCAGATAATAAGACATTGAATGAAATTTTATTAAATATCTTTGAAAAGAAAATAAATATTTATTTCGAAGAAATACCTAAATTAGATGAGGAAGCTCTTTCTGCATTATTCAAAAATTATTATGATTACATGAAAAAATTCGATGATAATGTAAATCAAACCTTAGTTTTATCTAATACGAGTTTAGAAGTTTTCCAAGATTGTATATTTGTTTTAGAAACTATTTATAATGAAAGAAAAGAAAAAAAGGAAGATAATAAAAATGATTTAATATGCGAATTATACGCAATTGCTTATATAAAAATATATATGTTTAAATATATTACTTTTACCTATAAACATTATCAGCTTTTAACAAATTATGAAGAAATATTAAAAGCAATAGAAGGAAACGGCAGAACTAATGTGAGAAAAATGATAAAAATTTATGCATTCAAAGTGTTCTATTATCTTATAAATAATTATCAAGATTTCAAAGATTATAATTATAAAAATCATCAAATAAACTTTTTCGATGAATTAAAAGATACTTTCATTGAAAATAAAGTGGCTATGTTAAGTTATTATATGTTGCCAAATGATAAAGAAAAAATGGAAGTATTTAAAGAATATTTTGACAAATTTGACGCTTATAAATTTGATAATTTCAGCAAGCCAATAAATCAATTTGTTGATTATATAAAAAATAATGGAATTGATAATTTTTATATGATTTCTACTGATTTAATCGTTTCTAATTTATCTTCCCATAATTACACAAAAGATTTTAATGAATATACTAAATATTCCTCTTTTACAAAAAATTTATTCAATGATCCCAATATAAATATACCCAAAATAACAAAAGATTTATTTTTCCTTTATTCAAATGATGAAGTCTTCAACAAAATGAAAAAAAAATTGTCAAATGAAAATGATAATATAGATGCGAATCGATTTGAAATATTATTATATGGATTAAGATTTTGTTTGCAAACAAGTAACATTCAAAATCCCGATGGATTTTTATATTCTGAAATAATAACTGAAGATTGTGAGAAAAAAATCAGCAAAAATTGTATTCCAGGAAATAACACATCAGGAAACTATTATGTTCAAAATTATAATTTATTAGAAAACCATTTAAATACAAAGCCTTCAGATAATGGAGCATATGTCTGTGGTTGTGGTTACTTTTACTCTTTAGAACCTTGCGGTTTTCCTGCTCGAGGTGATAAAAGTGGTATTTGCCCAAAATGTAATCATAGAATTGGCTCTGGTGATCATCCACCTGGAATTAAAGGTTTTCATGGTTTCGCTCATGAAAAGGGACATTATAGAATTTTTAAAAATATTGAACAGAAAAAAAAAGAATTTGCTAGATTCACTGTGGCTAGAGGATATAACCCTCCTGATACAGATGAAAGTATTCCAAATATGTTATTAGCAGATTATAAAAAGATAATAGATGACAAAAAAGAAAAAGAAAAATTAGGTATAAGTAAAGTACAGAGAAATTTCTTCGAAGATACTAAAGAGAAAGTTAGAAATCAATCTCAAATAGGATATAGACTTTTGAATTTTATTTTATATTCTCATTTATTTTATTCAAATTGTTTAGGATTTATAAAGGACGAAGATATGAAAAAATATGTATGTGATGAAATGACATGTATAGAAATGTTAGAAACAGATTGGAATATATTAAAAGTTGAACTACAGTCAAAAGGTATTCAAATAATTCAAATATTTTTAAATTTAATTTTCGATAAACTTTCTGAAAAAATTAAAAATTGTAAAGAAATAATAACAAATGAAGATAGGGATAAATTCGAAAATGAAATTGAAAAATTTTTAGAAGAATCTTATAAGGAATATGAAAATTATGCAAAATTATACAATGAAAATAATGAGAAAATGCTTGAATTAAATAAACATAATATGAAATCTTTGGTGACAGAAACAAACGATGTTGATTCATATGAAGAAAAGGATTACCCATTTTATAGGTATTTCTTGATGACAACATATCCAACAATAGATAATTTTAAATATGAACTTCAAAAAGTTCCTTATTATCAAACAAAATATCCACTTCTTACTAATTACATATTAAAACCTATGGAAACGAAAGATTTGATTAAATATTTACCTGAATTCAATGAATTTTGCAATTTCATGATAGATTATTATTCGTACAAGATATCCAGAGATGACGCATCAAAACGAAAAATAAAAGACGAAGATTTGTATAAAAATGACGAACAGAATTTCAGAAAAAAATTCGATAAATTCATAGCAATATGGAGTAAATTAAGCACTTATGCTACAAAATATGGCTGCAGAGATAAAATGGATCCAATCGATTTAAGCAAAGAAGAAAATCAATATTTGGCCTATTTCTTAAATGATAATGGAGATATAGGAAAAGGCATGTATATAGCAGCGGCATATCAGAATTTCATTGATTGGCAAAATTATTTCTTGGATTTATTAATTGAACCATCAAGACAAAGCGGTATATTGCATCACTATGTGAAAAATATGGAAAAAACTATATATGTTCAAAATGCAAAAAAAAATGAAACTCTTGATTTCAGCTCAATCGATTTAAACCTTGCAATTTATGAAAATTCTAGAAGAAATATTTTCAAAAAGGATAATACAATTAATTATATGAATTATAAGCAATATATTTACGATTTTGATGAAATAGAAAAACAATTGGGAGAGAAACTTCTTCCCGGAAAAGTTAAATTTGAAGGACAAGATAAATTAAAATTTGTCACATTTTGTTTCGAAGGATTCAGAGGGAATAAATCAAGTGTTTTTATAGAATTTTCAGAAAAATACAAAGAAAATCCTCTTAGCCCAGAAAAAAAACAAAAAATATATGATATTATATCAGGGAAAATGAATAAACAAAAAGAAGATGAATTATCAATTATTTTATTCTCAATTCAATTACTTATGTATTATCTAACTCAAGAAATTCACACCGAAAAAGAAGAAATCAAAGTTATAATTAATGATTTGCCTGAATACGTGAAATTATCAAAAGAATGCAAAGAATTTTTTGAATCCGATGACTTAAGCATAAAAGTGGAAGATTTAATAGGCCTTTATAATTTCTTTGAATCATTATGCTTTACTCCTATAATAAATAATTTGCAAGAACACTATAAAAAGAATATTGATGAAGAAGTAAAAAAAGAAATAAAAAAATTATTTGATGAAAAAAAGTTCAAATTAATAAATAAAAAAACTCTATTAGCCACTGCATGTCGTAAATTCATTTCAAGATATTTAGTTAGCACTAGAAATGATACCGATATTAATGAAAATGATGATTTATCGGTCCATTTAACAAGGCAAGAAATTTGGCCAAAAGAAATTTTTGACATAAAGGGAAATGATGAAATTTTAGATAATGATTTAGATAATTTTAAAAATTTGGAAGTTATCAAAAATGGAAATAAAATAAAAGAAAAATTAATAGTTGGACAATGTTATGAACTATATCAATTATTAGGAGGAGATGATAAAGAGGAATTAAAAGGTATTAATGTGAAAAAGATTAATTTGAAAGAAAATATTGATAATGGAGATGAAGATGAAGACCACAGGAAATTTAGAATCAGACGTAGATATAACTAAAATAATAATGAATCAATTCAATTACTACTAAATAAATAATCTTAAAAGTAAGTTATAATCATTAATTAATTAAAAAAATTTAATTCAAACAATTTAAATTCCATTTATAATTATTTTTATTAATAATTTTATTTATTAATTATTAATAAATATATATAAATATATATAAATATATATAAATATATATATATATAT
>AUXO015994210.1_pt1 | contig 15099 bp, 3 predicted proteins | sample 768731 | NCBI WGS metagenome assembly AUXO01 (sample SAMN02715735, study PRJNA202380) | gut metagenome | biome: sheep rumen | host: Ovis aries | place: New Zealand: Palmerston North
GAGATTAAATGAAGCAAGATTCAAGGGTATTCAGGCTATGGCAGGTGAATTACTTGCGGATAACGCAGAAAAGAGTAAGGAAGCCTTCGATGAGCTTGAAATGGAATATAATGCATTCACAAAGTATTTTAATGAGGTCTGGGAACAGACAAAGAAAGAGATTATAAAAGAGATTAAGAGAAAGAAGGGATAATATGAAGTCCTATAAAACATGGATATTTGTTACCTTTGGCTTAGTCGCAATTACTATCCTATTACTGATTGTTGCGGTAGTTGGATTCTATTCTGGCGGCTATAATGTTGAAGGAACTATTGGCATACATATAATGTTAATATTATCCCTAGTTTTAACACTCCTTTTGACTGGTATTGTTTTAGTTAGCCTTCTAATGAAGGATAGAAGCATAAGAAGAAAGGATGCAGCTCATGCATTCCCTGCACTAGAAAGAATCGATGCAGAGATGAAGCAAAACCCTCCACTACCCTATGATAGAGTAACCTTAGAGGAGTTTTGTAATGAGTTTAGAAATTTTGCTGCAGGAGAATTAGGTCTTTATTATTCTATTGATGATATAAGAAGATTTATTGCTGGTCTTGCAGTATCCCATATTATTATTTTACAGGGTATGTCAGGTACAGGTAAAACATCCTTAGCCTACGCATTTGGTAAGTTTATTGAAAGAGATTCTACAATCATTCCAATTCAGCCAATGTGGAAGGAAAGAACCGATTTACTTGGATATTATAATGAATTCTCTAAAAGATTTAATGAGACTCAGTTTTTAGAGACTATTTATGAGGCTAACTGGAGAAATGATATGTTTATCACGATTCTAGATGAGCTTAATATTGCTCGTGTTGAGTATTATTTTGCGGAATTCCTATCCTTAATGGAAATTCCATCAAGCTCTCGTTATTTAGAGATTATTTCATCTACATCAATTCATGACCCAGTAAAAATGAAAAATGGACAAATCCGCCTACCAGATAATATTTGGTTTATTGGTACTGCAAATAATGATGATTCAACATTTGCAATATCCGATAAGGTATATGACCGTGCCATGATATTAAATCTAGATCATAAGGCAGAGGCCTTCACTGTAGATAATTGGAGACATGTTCGTATGAATGCCTATGATTTTGAAAAGATGGCTTCATACGCAATGGCAGAATATAGACTTAGATATAAGTATAAGAATAAGCTTGAGCGCTTAGATTTATATATGCAGGATACATTTAGATTATCCTTCGGTAACCGTATTAACCGTCAGATTGAGGAATATACCTCCCTTTATGTTGCCTGTGGTGGAGATGAGCTTGATGCCTTAGATGATATTTTATCTAAGAAGGTATTTAGAAAGCTTGTTGGTGGAAACTCCCTATATTTAAAGAGAAAATCTGGAGAGCTTTTAGATAAGCTTGATGAATTATTTGGAAAGAATAGAATGGTTTTGTGTAGGGAAGTCATTCTAAGATTAGTGAGGTAAGCTATGAATAAGAAATTGATTATTGGTATGCTTGCCATACTTACAGGAATTGTTACCTTCATTGGTGTTACCTTCATGGTGCTTGCCTTAACCGGTAGTGTATCCTTCCTAAAGAATCATATTATTATCACAACAGATTCCTATGAAAAGGAATATGATGGACTTGGTATTGATGAATCTAGATATAGCGTATCTGGAAAGCTTTATGAGGGAGATCAGGTTTCTATTGAGTTCTATGAAATGTCTTTAAATGTAGGCTCTTACACAGCTTATTTTGAGGCAAAGGTTTATAACCAAAATGGTAAGGATGTAACTGAATCCTATGATATTGAAAAGAATTATGGAACAGTTACTGTTTTAAAAAGAGAGTTAACCTTAAGGGTTAAGTCAAAGGAAGAAGAATATGACGGAGAAGAATTAAAGGCCTCCGAATATGAAATTGTAGAGGGCAAGGGAACCTTGGCAGAGGGCGATGAGCTTGAGGTTACCTTATCCGGTTCTATTACTGAGATTGGTGAGGCAAAGGCTACACTTGTTTATACAATTTATTCTACTAAGGATGGAAAGAGGATTAATGTATCCTCTAATTATAAGGTAACTACAGAGAATGGTATTTTAACTAAGTCTGCAATACCTCTTACAATTAAATCCGATGGAGCAACATTTGAATATGATGGACTTGAGCATCAAGCAAATACATATACTACTCCATATTTAAAGGAAAATGAAAATGATACCGATGAGAATCACACAGAGCATTTAGCTATTGGTGATACAATTGAATTTAGTTCAACAACTAAGGTAAAGAGTGTTGGTACATTCGATAATGACTTTGAGGTTTCAATTCTAGATAGTAATGGCAATGATGTTACACAAAATTACGCTATTGAAAAGGAATATGGCGAGATTTCCATTTTAAGAAAGGAAATCACAATAACATCAGAAACAAAGGAAAGAGAATATAATGATGAAACCTATGTAGCTCAGGTAGATTCTAGCTATCAGCTTGATGGTACCCTAGCTGATGGAGATTACCCTAAGGTAACCTTCACTCAGGTTGCTACAACTGCAGGCTCCTATGATAATACATTCTATTCCACTATTTATGATGCCGATGGAGTAAATGTTTCTAATAATTATGTGGTTAACCATGTTTATGGAAAGATTATTATTAATCCAAGACCACTTTCCTTAGCAACAAATTCCTATGAAAAGGTATATGATGGTGAGGTGCTTGAGAATGCAGGCGATTTAACTATTGCAGCTGCAACTCCTCTACTTACTGGCCATACCCTAATCGCTCAATTTGGACAGGGCATAGTTGATGTTGGAGAGGTAGCAAATCACGCAATAGTTACTATTAAGAATGAGGCAGGCAATGATGTTACAAGAAATTATGCAATAACCTTAGATGCTGGTACATTAACAATTAAGAAAAGAACGCTAGTGCTAAGAGCTTCATCTAGCCAAAAGGCATATGATGGTAAGCCAATTGTTTCCAATTCATGGAATCTTGTAAGTGGCTCTTTAGCTAAGGATCAGTATTTGAATGTAACCGTAAAGCCAGAATTTGAGCTTGTTGATGTTGGAACGGTAACTAATATCATAACCTTCCAAATTGAAAATGCAGCTGGTCAGATTTTAACCAATGCTTTAGCAAATTATGAGGTTACTCTTTTACCTGGTGTATTAACCATCTATGAAGCTCAAAATAAGCCTGTTTATTTGGCTCCAAAGGATGTTTATAAGCAATATGTTGATGAGTCAACAACAATTACTCCTACAGAGATTGTTGGATTTGATTATTATCAATCCTTAGGATATTCCATTGAATGTGCATTAGAAGGAAGTCAAACTGGCTTAGGTGCATCCGCATCTAGCATTATCGAAGAATCTATAAGAATTAAGGATAGTGATGGAGTAGATGTAACAAATCAATTCCAGTTAAATCTATTCACTGGACTTCTACAAATCTATGAAAAGGAAATCACAATTATCACAGATAGTATAGAAGAAGAATATGATGGACTTGACCATATGGCAAATCATGTAACCATTACAGGTGCTGATGACCTAGAGGTTGTTTATAACGTGATTGGTAGCCAAAAGAATGTTGGTACATCTATGAATGAGATTCAAATTCTTGGTGTATATAGAGATACTGATACTTATCATGATGATAATTTAATGAATCAGTATTATCTTCATATTACCTTAGGTACAATTAAGGTTACTCCTAAGACTATAACTGTAAATACACCATCCGCTATAAACTCCATTACGAATGTTGATTTCGTTCAAGCAGAGCTTGATGAGTCTGATATTATTGGATTAGTTAGTGGTCATACATTTGTTCAGTCTTCTGTAATCCTTGATTACATTGGATCTAAGCAAAATGCAATTACAATCATCATCTTAGATGAGAATAATAATGATATTACATACAATTACAATATTACGTATAACTATGGTACATTAAAGCTTACGAATTAAGTTTTTAGAAAGGAGGATTATTTATGCGTTATGAAGAATTTTACAACGAGCAAGTAATAAAGTATAAGAAAAGAAGAGTATTCTTAACTAAAAGATTACCCTTCATAATAATTGGAGCACTAATCCTCCTTTCTATTATTCTTGTACTATTCTTTACTTCAGGCACTCCATATGAATATGGATTATCGAATATAGAATATGGAGATACACTTTCTTTAGAGGCAAAATCCTTTTTAGCTTCAAGCTCCTATGAATTCCTAGTCGATGGTGAATATGTGGATACTCCACCAACCAAGCCAGGTAAATATAGCTATAGAGTTAAATCGACGAATATCTTTGGAGTGACAAAGTATTCTAGTGATTTTGAATTTGAAATCAGTAAGGCAAAGGCATATATTTCCGTTGGTGATACAGAAATTAATTATGGTGAAGAGCCAAAGAAAATCGTATCGAATTTACCATACGATAAAAAAATATCTTCCTATAATATTGCATATTCCAATTATCATCAGGTAAAAACAGAGGCCTGGGTAACTGATGCAGTTATTTTAGATAGTGAAGGCGCTGATGTAACGGATTATTATGATTTAGAATTCCCTAAGACGGAAATCACAATTAATAAAGCGCCTTTAGTTATTAAATTAAAGGATAAAGAAAAGGAATATGATGGAAGCCCACTTACATATTCCGATTCTAGCGATTATACGGTTGAAGGATTATTACAGGATGATTTGACCATTGAGGTTACAACAAGGGGAAGCCAAACCCTAGTTGGTGAATCCGAATACGAGGTTACAGGTGTTGTATTAAAGGATCAAAATGGTAATATATATGAAACCTATGATTATCAGTTTGAGCCAGGCACCTTAACGGTTTATGAAAAGGAAATTGAATTTAGAACAGAGGATACCACAAAAACATATAATGGTGAAAGCCAAGAATTTAATAGCTATACATTATCTGAAGAAATTCCAGATACATGTACGGTTTTACCTTTAGTTTTAAATGAAGCAGGCGTATATGAATATAAGCTGACACCTACATTTGTTAATCAAGATGGAGTAGATGTTAGTGCTTGCTATAATGTTTCTTATAGCTTTGGTGAGGTTGAAATAGCTAAAGCATCTGTAACGGTTGCTATAGATGATTTATCTATTGAATATAACGGTAAAACAAGCTTTGCTGCAACCTATACAATTAGTAGTGGCTCATTGTTTGATTCAGAATTAGAAATTACAGTTGAATCAACAATAAGAGAAGTAGGTAGTGGTGAAATTTCCATGAAGTCATATAAGCTTATGAAGGATGGAAAGAGCGTTTCAGATTGCTTTGAATTAGAATTCTTAGATGCTGAAATTGAAATTACTCCAAAGGATTTAGTAATTACTCCAAAGGATGCAACAAAGGAATATGATGGATTAGATTTTGAAACAACTGAATTTATTGCAACAGGATTAGTTAATTCAGATGTTTTAACTGTTACATCAAAATCAACAGATACAGAAATTGGTGAAGGAGAGATTACAGTAGATACAATATCTATAATGCATAGTGGAACTGATGTCTCCTCATGCTATAGCATAGAATATCAAAAGGGAACTCTTACTATCACAAAGAAGGTTATAACTGTAACTATTGATGACCAAGAAATCACCTATGGCGATACCCCAGTATTTACATATAGTGAGTCTGGCTTATTGGCTGGCGATTCCTTTGAAATTACAGACTATAATTATTCTATGAATATTGGTAATAATATGATTAGCGCTTCTGACTTTACTGTTACAGATGGCGTGAATAATCGTATAGATTTATATGATATTAACATAGTTCCTGGAAATTTAATTGTTAATAAAAAGGCGCTAGCTGTAAGTATGTATTCTAAGAACAAAATTTATGATGGAACATACCTAGAGCTTACCCCACTTGATTATTATATTTCTGGTGGAAGCTTAATTGATGGTGATAATATAACCTTCTATCCATCGAATGATAAGATTACTAATGTAGGCACTAAGGTTGTTACTATTAGCAACGACAACCTAAGTATTATGAATGCTTCAAATGAATTTGTAACAGAATGCTATGATATAGAATTCAATAGTGGTACATTAACAATAATTCCAAGAACGGTTGTGATTACTACAGGCTCTATTACAAAGAAATTTGATTATGATGTTCTTACATGTGATGATGTTTTAGTTTCTGGATTAGTTGATGGTAATGTAATAGAGGTTGAAATTACTGGTAAATTATTCTATGTTGGAACTACTAAAAATACAGTAGGTTCTATTAAGGTATATAGCTCTAGCGCAGAAGATAGAGTAGATATAACCTTAAATTATACATTTAATGTATACGAAGGCACACTAACTTATACAGAAAGGGGTGCACAAGAATGAAAAAGAAGATATTTATTTCACTTGGTATAATTTTAGCTACAGCTGTTGCTGTATTAGCTATTTTAATGAATATACCAAGAGTTAAGGATAATTCAATTAAGAATCGATTAAATGCGACAAAGCTATCTGGTAATTTTAGTTCAGAAATAAAGGACTATGCAATTGAGGATAGTGATGACGTATTAGCTTTCTTTGATATTACTGGGGATACTTCAGGTATGACATTCACTATAACTGCAGGTTCTACTATTGATATGGATGGCAAAGCTATTAGTAAAATGAATGAATTCTCTGGAACCTTAGATGGTAATAATATTACCATTACGAATTTATCATTTGCTGAAAGAGAAGACGATTCTTACGCATTCATAGAAACTCTTAAGTCTGGTGCAGTAATTAAGAATTTAGATTTTGATAGTATTAGCACAAGAGCAAAGCATAATGCATATTCTACGGATGGGGATAATGGCTATGTTCATTTTATTCGTACAATAGAAAGTGGTGCGATGCTTTATAAATCCACATTTAAAAATATTAATTTTGGATGTGGAACTGTAGACGACAAGGTTGTTTCCTATGGATATGATGATGCATCCTTGGTTGGTGTAAATAATGGCTTAATCAGCCACTGTGACATCTTAAGCAATGGGAAAGAAGATGCTTTTAGTGACATTGCAGCAAATTACTTTTATGGACTTAAGCATGCTGCTGCATTTGCAGGTACTGCTACAAGTGGTTCATATATTGAAAGATGTGCTGCATATGGTTCCTATATGGGAGGCTTAGAGTATGTAGGTGGAATTGCAGCTGATATCAACGGTAGTTATTTAACATCGAATCTTCTATCGAACTGCTATAGCTTTACATTATCCGATAATCAATATATAGAGGGGCTATATGCATCTCTTGAGAGTGTATGCTATATAGAAGCGTACATTAACTTTGTTGGAGGAATTGTCGGAAGATCATTAAATTCAACTGTAGTTAATAATATTTTTTATAATATAAATAATGGTTCATTATCCAATGTTGATGATAATAGAAGACGTAGCGTTTCATCGGTTTGTGGTAATACTAGAATTGGTGGAATGATTGGCTTTAGCTCAAAATCTACTATAGATTATAATTGTTTCCATGGTACTGTTGAGCTTTTGTATATGACAGGTGTGCGTAGCGCTTATAATCCAAGCGACCCTATGACAGGTGCACAAGATAATAGTGTTAAGGATTGTAATTATATAACTAAAGTATGTGATGAAACAAATGGTAATTATTTTATTGATGTTGGAAATCAAACTAACCTTGTGAGAACATATGTGCATGATAAGATATATTCACTTCAGCCAACAGGCTATGGCTCTTATAGCGCATTTGATTATACGACAGGACAAGGTCCACGTATAAAGGTGTATTCAACTATAGGAGCACCAGAAAATGCTACTAGTAGTGAAACTATTACGCCACAACAGTATAAGATATATGTTGCTCACTATGATAATTCATATGGAATTGAATTCCAATTTGATGAGACATCAAATCAAGCATTTACGCTTGATGCAAGCTCTTTAACAGGAAAGTCATATTATGATGATTTAGCAAGCCGTGGAGATGATTTGTTCAAGACTGTTGAAATAAAGAATTATGGATACGCTGAGGTAAATGTTTATAAGCGTGTAACAAAAAAGGATAATACATTCATATTAGAATATTCTGCAACAGATGATGAAATGAATAATTCCTATGTTGCATACTATGATGCTGCCGCAGCAAACTATGATTATTATTCTGAAACCTATGATCCATATGAGGCAGTTGAGGGTGGTTATTATTTAATTTGTGATAGTGCAGAAACATCACAGCTTACACATATTGCTGGTGAAACCTATGTATTCAAAAATATGGAAATCGAATGTAAGTCATTTGACTCAGATAATAATGATTTAAATGATAATACATCTCATATATTCTATGATGGAGAAAGAATTAGAATATGTTCTCGTATGTGGGTAGATGGTAATAATGTTATAGATTATGCAACAAATAATTCTCTAGCATATCATAGGGAAGCAGGCTATACTTCATTATCATATAAATATACTAGATATGACTCCGATACTGAAAGCTTTGCGTTAGAAGATTTTACATCCTTTACGGAACAAAGTGATAGTTTAGTAGAGTCATTAGCACATGATGGCTTAAAGATTCAGTATTTGTTCAGCCAAAATTCAATTCAGTTATCTGGTAATGTTCAATTCGATGATAGGAAAACTGCTAGTGATTTAGAGTTTAGCTTTATTGATGAAAACAATACTGAGATTTCATCAGATAATCTAACATATAGTTTTGAAGGTACTGTATTTAATTTAGATATTTCTCCAGATAGTACCCTTGACTTAAGTAAGATTTATTTAAGATTATCATATAAATTAGATGATGAATCAGGTACTGCTAATGTTGCAACACTTAAATCTATTTTGGATTATTGTGGCGATGATTATGCCTTAATTACTTATATTATCACAGTTCTTCAAGTAGACTATCAATTAGATGAATCACTTTCTGGTGCAAGCTTAAGTAAAACAAGCGAAACTATAGTGTATTCATATAAAATGGTTGGTAGTGCTAACCCAGAAGACTTCCTATATAGTAAAATAACAGTTGAGGATGAGAAGCTAAAGGAAACAATTTATCCATATGGATATCCATTTAATCCTTTGAACAATTATAATTTAGCTGAAGATGACACATTGTTGTTCTCTTATTTTGGCCTTAGTGTAAGATCATATCTTTTTGATAGAGATAATAATACCTTCTATTTAAGTGATGAATCAACCCTTCATAATTATTTAGATTCATTGCATTGTAACCCTACGATTCATATTTCACTTGCCGATAGATTTTATAAAATCTATGAATATTGGAATGATGATCTGGTTGTAAAGAATGATCAAAAAAATTATACTTCAATTAGTGATGACTATTTAAATTATATTTTCTATGAAGAACCATCTGGTTTATATGAGCATAATAATACCTTTACTGTAGAAGATAGGACTACAATTCCTCAGTTATATGACAAGAAGTTTTTATATTTATATAAAGACCCTGATTCTTCACACAAATTTATGATTACAGATATTAAGTATTATACTTATTATGATCCAAGTAATTTAGCAAATAGCGTAGAATATACAGGGGATATAGAGGAATTAAGTCAAGATATTTACTGTGTATATACACTAGCAATAGCTAAATCAGAGGATACAAATTATAAATATATCTATTATGATGAAGAATTCTCAGTATCCTTTGGTGGAACAACATATGATCCAGATCAATATGACTTTGTTTTTACAACAAGCTATGAAACATATAGAGATGAAGATATAGTATCTGATATTGCATGGAATCGAAGCAATACATCCTTTGATTGTTTTATTCCAAATGAAAAGAATGTATACATGTGGATTGTAGTGTATGAAGATGAATCTAAAGAGGTAATAGTAAATACCTTCTTTGCACAAACTCTATCATTAATTCACATGAATGGACTAACTAATTTATCCTATGTAACATTACAAATACAAACGGAAGATGAAAATACTTATAACTTTTCAATGGATTATCCATGTAATGCTTCCTTTAGTGGGGATTTAAACAAGGATAGTGCATATGTTAAATACATACTTTCAGGTCTTGAATATATGATTACTTTTGAATCTGATCAAGGTCATGAAATTGAAAGCACTAGTGGAGATGCAGTTATAGTAAATAATGTATTAGAATTTGCTGCATCTGGCGATTTAGATGTGTCAATTATAGATAAATTAACTTCCTACCATATTTATTATTATTGGACCGATGGTGTTAACCTTGGAATAGAGTTTTCAAATGAAGAAGGAACTATATATGTACCAAGCCTTTCTAGTGAAACACTAAATGAACACTGGGAATCTTATGATGAAGAATTATGGCAATCCTTCTATATGCAGTTTACTATGGAAGATTCCCTTCACTTTATATTAGAAGAAGGATCTTTAGTTGAAGCAGTAGAGGGTTCAACTTCATTTAATGCCTTCTTGATTAATAGGAGAGTTTATAAGACATATAATCCTGAAACACAAACTGGAGTATTATATGGAACAACTCCTAGTGCATCAGATTGTCAAGATATTATTATCGTCTTTGATATTGCAGCTAATGCTACAGATAATGTATCTTTGTCTAGACGTTATACAGAATATAGTGTTCCAAATACCATTACATATGGTGGAACAACATATAATTATAATGATGGATATACCTTAGAGGTTTCTTCTAGAAAATTTGAATATTTACCAAGTACAGCTATAACTCATAGTGAGGTTTCATCAGGAATAATAACTTATACATTCTATTCTAATGAAGAAGTATTCTTGTTTGCAGTAATAGAAGATGATACTTTAACTAATGAAAGTCCAGCGGTTCCTATTTTAGAAAATATTTCAGAGGATTTTACAATTTATAGATGGTATTTTTCATATTCTTATGGTTCTTTAGAAGAAGATGTTCATGCAACTCTTACTAAAAGAGATTCGAATCAAGAATCCATGGGTTGTTCTATGAATGCTTATATGTATTTCTTGGCCGGATGGAGTATTTATGTTTATTTGAGTGATTATGAAAATACAGGTAAAACTGGAACTGTTTATCTGCTATCAAATTACGCTAACCAAACCTCTTTAACAGTAACAGACATTCAAGAGAATAATACGATTACCGTGAGTATAACCTATAATGAATATCATATATATTATTCATGGAAAACAGCTGGAACAATTAATTTAGATACAGATATTACATCTGATGAAATTAATATGACTTGGATTACCGGAAATTATTCTTGGGCAAGCGCTCATGGATTAAATTATACGGTTGAAAATCTTGATAGAGAATTGACATACATTTTAGGCTTAAATCAATTAGTTGATTTCAAAAAAGATGGCCTAACTGAATATGATAGAGCACTTATTAAAGAAGTGAAGTATTATAAGGATGCAGACAAAACTATAGAATTTGGCTATAAGCCATTTACTCCTTTTGTTGGAGACATATATTGTGTTCTTGATTTTGCATTCACTGGCGATAATGGATATGGAACTAAAGAAGTTGGCGATATAAAATTAAATGGTGAGATAGTAAATGATTTTTCATTTAGGTTTTCTGATTTAGAGTATTATTGTGAAGATACCAATAATGGATCTTGTGCATATGAAAATGGTGAAATCCATTATTATATAGTTGGAGATGGCTTTATTTGGCTATGGATTAATGGTGAGCAAATTACCGCTTTAGATAATACTTCAGATACAATTAGCTGTGATTTATATTCTATAACTGTTAGAGATGGTGATGATGATGGCTATGGAATTAATTACGATATTGAAATTGGAAGTGGTTCAGATCCATTTACAACAGAAGGAGATTCTGGAGATTCTAAAGTTTATTATGTAAATCGTGGTGATAATGTATCTATAAGATTCCAATATAGTGGTGAAGATGGTTATGAGTATCATGTTAAAGATGATTCCTTTACACTTGAGAAGAATTGCTGTGTTTTAAATAATGTTTTAGAAGCACATGATTTAGTTGTAGATTTTGATTATGTAAAGAGCCATTATACTGCATATTTCTATATTGATAAGCAAGATATTTTAGATGATCCAAATTTTGAAGTTGGTGGGCTTTATGATGGTATTGAACTTAACTCAAGTGAATCTGTAGAGGCACTATTTGAATCAAAATTCCCTAATTATCCAAATATTACAAAGGATGGCTATCGATTAGTTAAATATTATATTTTTAATCCAGAAGGAGAAGATATCTTAGTTACAGATGATACTTTAATGCCAGCATATCCAGTTTGTGTATACGGCGAATGGGTAGAAGCAGGAAGGGCCTCCTTTGAGATTTCTTTTTATGATGCTACTCATCATAAAACTGCCTTTGAGGATTCTTTGATTAATGAAGATAATATTAGACTTTATTATAGATCAATAGATTCTGAAGGTAGAGTGTTAATGACTCAAATTGACGCTAATTCTAGCTCGCTAGATACAATGCAGTATAAGGTTACAGTAGAGCAAGTAATGGATGGTGGATATTTCTATAGATATCAGTTCTATTTCTATCCTGAGGATGGAGATAGTGGAACGCTATTATTATATATTCGACTTCCAAATTGTCTAGATTATACTTATTTTGATACATTAAATGATATTGGAAGTGGTCAAGAATATTCATTACAGTGGATGGAAATTACAACAAATAACCAGGATTTAGGTGATACAGATTCTCATATAACCATTTTAGGTAATGGTTGGTATTCTATGGATGAAGTTGTAACATTTACATTAGATATTGAAGAAGGATATTATGCATATTTTTCAAATTCTAGTTTTGCAAGAGTTTTAAATATTTATAATTCTCAAATTATTCGTGTCGCATCTATTATGGATTTATATGAAGAAACAAATTCTTTAGCTATTAATCTAACCCTAGCAAAGAAGACATATTATATTTATTATTATATAGATGGTGTATTACAGCATACAGATTCCTATTTTGCTGGTGATGCTGTTACTATTTGGACTCCAGGAGATGATATCCTAGAGGGTCAAAGAATGACAGATTGGAATGATACTTTAGATACCATGCCAGCTTCTAATGTAACCTTATATGCTAATATTATTGCAGGTATCACAAATACCTATACAGTTAATTTCTCAGGAACAGTTACTGAGGGCATGTTCTTTATTGCAGATAATAAGGAAGAAATCACCTCAAGAACAATTATTACTGAGGCAAAAGTATTATCAGATAATCAAATTGAGCTTACATATAAGGAAAACCAAGGCTTCTTATGGATGGTAGATCCTACAACAAGCATTGTAAGATATATTAATGTTGATTTAGATTCTGTTACAGAAATTGATTTAATCGAATATACTACAAATTCTAGTATTGTTCATTTATCTATATCGAATTTAGGTTATCATCCAAAGAATAGCTTAGTTGCCTTTGAGGTTATTGCTGAGCCTGGTTATACCTTCGATACTAGCGAATCTTGCTTAAGTAATTTAATTGTAGTGTCTGGTAAGGATAGCGATTATGAAATTAATATTACAGAAAGAAAGCTAGAATATAGTGTATATTATTACATTAAGGATACAATGGTTCATCAGGATAGGTATTATTTTGATGATGAAATAACTATTTGGACATATGATCCATCAAGCTATTCTGGCGAATTCAATTTCTTGGCATGGAGCGATATCTCTATGAATAGAATGCCAGCAAGTGATGTATTAGTTTATGGCCAAGAGGCAAAGGAATATACATTAGTAACTTATCCAAATGTATCCAATCTTCATGAGGGTGAAACATTGTCTAAGGCAGTGTTTACAGATGGATTAATCAAGATTGGTACAGAGGTAATTTATGGTACATATACCTTCAAAAATCAGAATATGGTAGTATCTAAGGCTGATTCTATGAGGACATTATTTGATTGTGTTTTCCAGCCAGATGATATGTCCTTAGCTCCATTTGAATTCCAAATGACTCTTGTAGTTTGTAATCCAAAATATAATGAGCCACTTGAGGATATCTATTTGATTTCTAGAACAAGTAATTCTATTTCTGTTCATATCAATTCTAAATATGAATTCTGTCTTGAGAATGGTTCATATCAAGAGGGAAGAGAATTAGTATTAACAAATCTAAGAGAGGATACAACATATACAATTACTTATCGTTATAAGGCTGATGATACATACTGTGCATCAGATGCTTATACATTCAGTGTTAGAACTCTAAGCTATGATGAGATGCTATATATTAATTCTCAGAATGCAGGATTAAGCTTAATTGATTCAGCTATTAGCTATTTTGATAATCCTACCGTACAAAGATATTTATCTTACTTCCAGGTTCGATTATCTATTTCCTATGAAACTAGCGATATGAGTGGACTTGAGGCTTCCGCTTATGTTGAATTCCTTGCAGATGTTATTGATATCTTACAGGAAATTGAGGATGCAAGAATTCCTATTTCTCACTTAAATGCGGATCGAATCTTAAATTATGCAAATAAGTGCTTAGATGAAATTTCTAATCTTGCCTTTGAGAATAATGTTTCTACAAAGAATTTAGCAAGATATAAGACTTACATTCTTAATGTATTAAATGTTAGTGATTCTATAGTTACTACATTTGGTGTAACAATGAGTGATTTAATCAACTATAATTCAAAGACAAGCTTAATGTCATTAAATACATTACCAAAGCTTTCTATTGATGATCAAAGCACATTTGTCATCAAGAAGGTTGATGAATTATTCAAATACGATTATTCAAATTATTCCCATGTAAATCTAAAGGAATATAAGGATGAATATATCGGTAATACAGTTACATTAATGGCAAACATTAATAAGAGTGTTCACCATACAGATTCCGCTATGGTTACACAAAATATTAGTAAGGCTGTTAGTGCTGTACAGGTATTATCCTATGAGGATTATACATTTAACCGTGAGGAATATGATAAGATATTCTTCAAGGCTGCAGAGGTTGCAGTTGTAGCCCACATGCAGGTTATAGTATTAAATAATCTTGATGATTTATATCTTCTTAAGACTGCTTCAATTCATGATTTTGCAAAGCTAGTAATT
>AUXO016232604.1_pt1 | contig 15095 bp, 14 predicted proteins | sample 768731 | NCBI WGS metagenome assembly AUXO01 (sample SAMN02715735, study PRJNA202380) | gut metagenome | biome: sheep rumen | host: Ovis aries | place: New Zealand: Palmerston North
GGCCTGGTCTTCATGAAACCGGCGCTCACCTTCATTGTCCGTGTATGCCAGAGCAATCCCGTTCCTGTCAAAAATACTTCCCTCTTCCACCCGGGATTTCTGAGAAGTCAGTCTGGGATTGGAGCGGTAGGAAAACCATCGCGTACCGTATGCAGAAACACTGTAAACACCATAAGCGCCCAGCAGAAGAAACAGAGCCGACAGAAACAGTGCAACCATACGCATACGCAATCGTTTATTCTTCATGGTTGCTCCTTTCCCGCATAAGATTACTCTTGTAGCAGTCTGTCCGGCAGACTGAAAAAGCGGATTGTATTCATGAATGTCTGTTTTCTCAGTGTTTCTGCGTCTGTTTCCATGTACTCTGCCAGTGTTTCCAGTACAAAGCGGATATTCTCCGGCTTATTGATCCGGTCGAGTCCCGGGACATTTCTCGGAACAAGATACGGCGCATCGGTTTCCAGCATCACGCGATCCATCGGAAGATACCGGACAGCTTCCCGCAGAGACTTCCCGCGCCGGTCATCGCATATCCAGCCTGTAATCCCGATCATGGTTCCTGCATCCAGGTATGCTTCCATTGTCCTTCGGTCACCGGTAAAGCAGTGTACTACCGCTCTTCCTGCTGCAGAAGGGTGTGCCCGGAGAATGTGCTGCATATCTTCGCTTGCATCCCGCTCATGAATAAACAACGGTGCTTTCAGGGTTTCCGCCAGTTCCACATGTGCCTGAAAGCACTCCAGCTGATGCTCCTTTTCAGAAAACATGCGGTTATAGTCAAGCCCGCATTCTCCGATTGCGACAATGCGCGGATTGTTCTGATACAATTCCCCGATCCGCTGCATATCATGCTCCTGTCGTCGGTCAGCGCCATGCGGATGAATACCACATGTTCCCCACACTTCATGCGTATGGGTAAATGTATGAATCCTCTCATTTTCTTCCATGTCGGACCCTGTCAGGATACAGACAACGCCCTCTTCCCATGCCTTCCTGTATACTGCCTCCGGGTCCTGGAACTGACTGCAGAAAAGATTCAATCCGATATCAATGTACTGCATGCTTTATCTCCCTGTATTCTGTCTGTGCAAGCAGGATTTCTCCTGAAATCTGATCCTCGTTCACGCTGGCGACACCCTGAATAATCCCGACAAGACACATGCTGGACAGCAGGGATGAGCCTCCGGCTGAAACAAATGGCATGGTAACACCAGTCAGTGGAATCAGCTTGATAACGCCTCCAATAATCACAAACGTCTGCAGCCCCAGCATACACGTCGCTCCCATACAGAGATAAGCGTGAAATGACGACCTGGCCGCCATGGCAATTCTTGCACCACGCCAGATGAGAAGAACATACATGATCAGTATGCAGACGCCCACTATAAGCCCAAACTGTTCACAGATCACAGCGAATATGTAATCCGTGGAATACACCGGTATGGTTTTCGGTGATCCGAGTCCCAGTCCAACGCCAAACCATCGTCCGCTGGCCAGTGCCATGAGTCCCTGAGCAATCTGATACCCTGCATTCTCATAGTCTGCCCATGGATTCATCCAGACAGCGACTCTGCGTCGCACATGTGCAAACATGTGGTATCCAAGGACCGATGCCCCCGCACCGCCCAGCAGTCCAAGCGCAGTCAGAAGAATATTGCCTGTTGCTATGAAGAAGAGTAACAGTGTGACTCCGTAATACAGAAGCGCAGTTCCCAGGTCCTTCTGCAGCATCAGCAGAAGCAGACACCCGGCAGAAAAGCAAAGACATGGAAAAAACTGTCTTCTGCTGAGAAACTGAGCCAGCACAGCCAGCATCAGAATCTTTACTATTTCGCTGGGCTGAACAGATCGCTGTCCCAGAAAAATCCAGTTTTTTGCGCCATTGATCTCTCTGCCCATGAGCAGAGGCAGCCCCAGAAACACCAATGAACATGCCGCAAGAAGCCATATGGAATTTCGCAGCGTGCGAACTTTCCGCACAAGAATCATGCTGCTCACCATTCCGACCGTACCAATGCCATAATATGCGACCTGACGGTAGGCCAGTAACGGCTGTGTATCGTACAGAATCAGGATCCCCATGGCACACAGGAAGTTCGTCAGAGCCAGAACCAGTCTGTCAACCGGGACCAGGTAAACCATAATGTATGTTCCTGTCCAGATGCCGAGCGGAACCAGCACCATAAGCGCAAATCCCTGCCAGTGATAATCCTTGAGCGCCAGCAACAGAAATGCAGCAAAGTAGAAGATCATGACCGATACTGTCATGCCCCACCCCGGGCTCCTACTTTTCCGTGCGTTTTTCATGCGCAGTCTCCTTTGCAGACGCAGACTCTTGCCGTCTGCGCCTGGATGCAGAATTTGAAGAAGCTGACTTTCCAGGTTTCGGTACGCCAATACCAGACGCCTGGTACTTCCTTTTCTGTTGCTTTGTATTCCTTTTTCTGATTCTGCCATGGCCGGGTTCAGATTCCATTCCGGAAAAAAGCCGCAGCCGGAGCACAATATCCCCGACTTCCAGAACCGACCCGTGATGCATCGGAAAGCGTCCAATCGCTGTTCTGTCATCGATGGGATGGCCGTCTATCACACAGCGCTGATGCCGGTTAACTTCAACCACCAGCCCGCTGGCAGGATCAAAGGAAAAAAACAAATGTTTTCGTGCAATATGCTGTGACTGAACCGTGATATCCGCCGTCACTGATGAGCCCATGGTTCCTTCCCAGGGAACAGCAACGCAGGTGCCTGCCGGGAAAGCGCTCGTCCCTCTGACAGCATAAAACTCACCGATGTATCCGGTATCCGGCAGCTGACGGACACGTTGCTTCCAGGCTCTATGTTCCACACGCTGCCAGTAGAATGTGCGCAGCACAATCAGGAAACATATGCCCGCAAAAACATATCGCATTGCCAGGGCAATCACCTGATAATAAATCTCCGGCATTTCTGTCTCCTATGCATACCATAAAGGCCGCCCGGACGTAGTCTGTGCCCGGAACGGCCTTGCATTCAGCTGTGCAACACCATCTGACGAAGATCATCCACCTGACTTGCCACACCGTCATTTTCCTGAATTGCTTTCGAGATCTGACTGATGGAATGCAAGACAGTTGAATGATCCCGGTTCCCGAATGCCGTACCAATCTGTGGCAGAGACATTTCTGTCAGTTCCCTGGTCAGATAGATTGCAATCTGTCTTGGAATCATAATATCTCTGCGGCGTCCGGCTCCGGTCAGGTCCGTGGGTTTCAGACTGAAATAGTTTCCAACTGTTTTGATGATTGTCTCCGCATTGACCACATGCTTCTGTGAGTGTTCTCTGAACACATCTCTCAATGCCTGCTCGCAGAGTTCCTTTGTGATGGGTTCATGTACCAGCTGGGCATACGCCACAAGTTTGTTGAAGCTGCCCTCCAGTTCACGGATGTTACTGGCGATCTGTTCGGCAATCATGGAGAATACTTCATCCGGACACTCCACATGTTCACTGATCGCTTTACGGCGCAGAATAGCAATTCTGGTCTCCACATCCGGTTTTGTGATATCGGCTGTCAGGCCCCATGCGAATCTGCTTTTCAGACGTTCTTCCAGTCTGGCAATCTCCTGTGGTGGTTTATCAGATGTCAGGATGATCTGCTTTCCGGCATTGTGCAGTTCATTAAAGGTGTGGAAGAATTCTTCCTGCGTGGAATCTTTCCCTCCGATGAACTGAATATCATCGACCATCAGAATATCCACTGTTCGGAACCGGTTTCTGAATTCCAGGTTACGTCCCTGCTGAATGGCGGAAATCAGTTCATTCATGAACGTTTCTGATGTGATGTACAGCAGTTTCTTGTCCGGATATTCTTCCTGAACATAATGTCCGATCGCATGCATCAGGTGTGTTTTTCCCAGTCCGACATCGCCATAAATAAACAGCGGATTATAAACTTCCGATGGTTGCTGAGCCACTGCAAGAGCAGCTGCATGTGCAAACCGGTTGCCGTTACCTACAACAAAAGTCTCAAAAGTATATCGGGGATTGAGCTGAACAATCTGCGGTGATGTGCTTTCCTTCTTGACTCTGGTCTGTTCCTGTTCCTTTTTCAGTTCACTCTCAGACTTGATAATGCATTCCATGGGATGCCCCACAACCTGGGTCAGGCAATTGACAATCAGTTCCTGATACCTGTTCACCACCATGGATTTCATCTGCTCCATCACAATCCGGAGCGTCAGCGTATCTTCGGTAACGCTGACCGGAAACAGATTGTTCTCAATAAAAGTCTGATAACTGATATAATTCATGTCTTTCTGAAGTATATCACACGTCTTTCGCCATAATTCCGCAACGTCCATGCGTTCTTCATCCCCCACCAGTCTGTAGATATAATAGAGGTTTCAAAAGAGAGGCTCCCGCTTGAGCCTGAACCTGTATTTTCTCGGAAATTTATAAGCTTATCCGGCCTGTGGAAAACTTTCTTTTCCTACGTAAACCGCCCGCGTATTCTATCATAAACCCATGCCAAACTCAAGTATTTCAGGACTTTTCCATCATCCATGCCTGTGGATAACTTTTCCACAAGGTATAGTGTCCATCCGAAGCACGTACACTAAATTTGCTTGTTCGCATGGTTACCGATTGAATTGTTCACACTTTTTTACCTGCGCAAAATCTGTATATCGTTTCGCACTATCCATCATTGCCCTTTTCATCGGGCAGTGCTACACTGCCTTAGAGTCCATGCGCAACAGGAGGTGAACCCGGTTGATACCCCTGACAGAAATCAAAGTGATTCTGAATGAGGATTTAGGTACTAAGCTGGTGCAGGCACTGGAACCTGAACTGTATCAGATCCAGTCTGTCTATCAGAGAAACCGTTTTCCTCAGAAATCATTCGCAGTACTCCGACAGGCACTGGCAGAATCAGTATTCAACGCCTGCTACAATATCCTCGGTGATCGGATGCGCTATACTGATGAGCTGGGACATGGACGGCAGCTGTATCTGAAAACATTTGACGAGCTCGGTGATCATCTGCTTTATCCTGTCATGATCCGGCTTCCTCATACTCAGGCTTCTTTCAGTATGCTCAATGCTTATGCAATGCAGGAGGGTTCCCTGAGTGCACAGGAAGCGATCCTGCATGGTTTCCGCGACATGCTCAGTCCTGAAGAATTGTCGATTCGTGAACGCACAGTTTCAGACCGGCTGCAGCATCGTCTTGGTGAAATAACATAATATAAAGGATGGATTTCATTGAAAAAACTGATTGCTCTTTTGGTTACACTGATCCTTGCACTGCCGGCTGCTGCACTTTCGGAAACAGTCATCGCATCATTCTTCCCCATCTACCTGTTTGCAGATATGCTGCTCCACGATACCGAGGGCGTGCAGCTCTATACACTCGCTGATAGCCAGATCGGTTGTCTTCATGATTATGCCCTTACATCCGGTGACCTTCGAAAACTGGACGCTGCCGATGTTTTCCTTATTAACGGCGCAGGGATGGAAGCCTTTCTGCCTATGGTTACCGATGCTTTTCCGGATCTTCCCGTCATTGATGCCTCCCAGGGTATTGATCTTCTGCCATCGCTCAGTGGCGAGACAGAATTCAATGCACACATCTGGCTCGATCCTATGCAGGCAATGCAGATGTGCCGCACCCTTGCAGACGGACTGATCCAGTATTGTCCGGAGCAGAAAACGCAGATCCTTCATAATCTGGCTCTTGCAGAAAACCAGTTCACTCAGCTGGATAAAACGCTGAATGATGGACTGGCGCAGCTGGCACGTCGGGATATTGTCACGTTTCATGAGGCGTTCCCTTATTTTGCAAGACGATACGGGCTCACTGTCGATGCAGTGATTGCCCTCGAGCCCGATGAAGCACTCTCTGCAGGTGCACTTGCCACACTGATTGAAGAGATTGTTGCCTGGAATCTTCCACCACTGTTTACTGAACCTCAGTATCCATCCCTCACCGCACAGGTTGTTCATGATGAGACCGGCGCACCGGTCTATATGCTGGATCCCTGTGTGACACCACCCGATGGTGAGCTTTCTGAAGATTACTATTTCGAGATCATGACCCAGAATCTCCACGTACTTCAGACAGCACTCGGGGCAGAATCGTGAGCGCATCGCCGAAACGGTTCCATTACACGAATCAGGTTTGATCCGTTGCTTCGACATATGAGGAGAAGAAAACAGGTTTTCAGCATTTTCCTCTTTGCACACTTCAGCTCTGTCAGTATGCTTGCAACGTACACAGAAGTATTGGGAGGTATTCACCAATGATTGTCTTTCAGCAGCTTTGTAAAACCTATGGTCGTGGGGATAAAATGGCCGTAGACCATGTTGATCTTACGATTCCAAGCGGTGAGCTCTTCGGTTTCATCGGTCCGAATGGTGCCGGTAAAACAACCACAATCAAAATGATGACGGGTATTCTTACGCCATCATCCGGAGACTGTCTGATTAACGGTGTTTCGATCACCAGCAATCCCCTTGAGGCCAAGCGAATGATTGGGTTTGTTCCTGACGGTGCAGACCTCTTCGACCGCCTGACCGCCATGGAATACCTGCGCTTTATTGCGGACATGTATGATGTAGATGCATCTGATTTCAAACAACGTCTTGAGTATTATCTGGATTTATTTGAACTCAAGGATGTTGTCGGGAACCAGATCCGGACATTCTCAAAAGGTATGCGACAGAAGACGGCAACAATAGGCGCTCTGATTCATGATCCGCAGATCTTTGTTCTCGACGAGCCCATGATGGGACTTGATCCGAAATCTTCCTATCTTCTGAAAGAGGAAATGAAGCACCAGTGTGCACTGGGAAAAACAGTGTTTTTCTCAACGCATGTGCTTGAAGTGGCTGAAAAGCTCTGTACAAAGATCGCGATCATCCGGCACGGAAAAATCGTAGCAGAAGGGACACTGGATGAACTTCGGCAGCAGGAGCATGCTGCTTCCCTGGAAGAAATCTTTCTTGAGCTCACGGATGAAAGTGAGGCGACTCAGGAATGAAGCGTTTTCTGCGCACATACGGACTCTTATCCCGGCTGCAGTTACGCATGCGTATATCTCAGTTGAATCCTTTTGCTCAGCAAAACACGGGCACCGAAAAGAACCACGGTATCAGGAGACTCATCGGTATCCTTGTTCTTTTCATAGCTCTGGGCGCCATGATTGTGGTCATTGAATTCAGGATTCTCGACGCACTCATGACACTGCATGCTGAATCTCTGATCCTGGGTATCGTGGTCATGGCAGCCATGATTTCGACACTGTTCTTCGGGCTTTTCGAGTTTCTGTCCACACTCTATTTTGCAAAGGATACCGGTATTTATGCCGCCCTTCCCATAACAGACAGAAGCTTGTATGCTTCCCGAGCTACCATATCCTGGTGTTCAGAATGCCTGGTTTCCACACTCATGATCCTCCCGGTCATGATCCTGTATATGATCCGTGTTCATTTTGATGCAGGACTTCTGTTCCGGACACTTGTTGTCATGCTTACCGTACCCTTGATTCCCCTGAGCCTGTCAGCATGTCTGTGTCGCCTGCTTGCATCTTTTTCCGTTTTTTCCAGGCATAAGGATACCTTTGTCATGATCGGATCCTTGGTTCTGGTAATCGGTCAGGTCGTTCTGAATTATTCGCTGGGCCAGTTTACCGGTAATCTGGCTGCCGACCCGCTCATGATGGTACGATTGCTGACCGGAAAGCTGGACCTGATCGAAAGCATAACCAAAGCTTTCCCGCCTGTAAAATGGGCTGCGCATGGTCTCCAGGGCAACATTCCTGAACTACTGCTGTACCTGGGAGTAACTGTTGCCTGCGTGATTCTCGTCATCTTTATATGTGGCAAAAACTATCTGCAGCTCGCACTGCGCAGCGATGAGCATGCCGTTTCAAAGCGCAGTGTGAACCTGAGCAGGGTGTCAGGAAAAAAGACCCCCGCTCTGCTGAGCCTGTACCACAGGGAAATGCATGAGATACTCCGTTCACCGACATATCTGCTCAATGAAATCATGGGCACCATTTTTATGCCGATCATCATGACCGTAGGCATGGCTTTCGGTTTTTTGTTGTCATGCTTACCGTACCCTTGATTCCCCTGAGCCTGTCAGCATGTCTGTGTCGCCTGCTTGCTTCTTTTTCCGTTTTTTCCAGGCATAAGGATACCTTTGTCATGATCGGATCCTTGGTTCTGGTAATCGGTCAGGTCGTTCTGAATTATTCGCTGGGCCAGTTTACCGGTAATCTGGCTGCCGACCCGCTCATGATGGTACGATTGCTGACCGGAAAGCTGGACCTGATCGAAAGCATAACCAAAGCTTTCCCGCCTGTAAAATGGGCTGCGCATGGTCTCCAGGGCAACATTCCTGAACTACTGCTGTACCTGGGAGTAACTGTTGCCTGCGTGATTCTCGTCATCTTTATATGTGGCAAAAACTATCTGCAGCTCGCACTGCGCAGCGATGAGCATGCCGTTTCAAAGCGCAGTGTGAACCTGAGCAGGGTGTCAGGAAAAAAGACCCCCGCTCTTCTGAGCCTGTACCACAGGGAAATGCATGAGATACTCCGTTCACCGACATATCTGCTCAATGAAATCATGGGCACCATTTTTATGCCGATCATCATGACCGTAGGCATGGCTTTCGGTTTCGCTAGTTCATTTGACGGAAACCTTGGGCTTGCCCTTTCAGAAATGTTCGGCTCCAAGATCGGAACAGTGATCCCTGCCGCAGTCATTACCGCTCTGATGACATTCATGGCAGGCATGAATTCAGTAACTTCAACATCTGTATCCAGAGAAGGTAATCGTCATGCCCTCTACAAGGCCATCCCGGTTCGTGGCCAGACCATACTTCTGGCCAAACTTCTTTCCGGTCTGGTCTTCTCAGTAATCGGTCTTTTCCTGCCTGTACTGATTGGCATTCTCTTCCTTCCCGCCTGGCGGAATGTCTTTCTTCTTGCCGGTTTCTGGTCACTTCTGCTCGTCCTCTTTGACAGTGCTGTCGGGGTATGTATAGATACGGCACGGCCAAAGTTTCACTGGAACAGCGAGCAGGAAGCCATGAAGCAGAACTTCAACCAGGTTCTGGCGATGTTGCTTGGGATGGCAGTTATTATGGCCCTCGGATTCCTGACCTGGTTCATGCTTTCGCGTGGTATCAGTCCTCAAGTTTACTGTCTGATTATCTCTGGTCTGCTACTGCTACTGGACGCTGCAAGTCTGATCTTCATGCTGAAAAAAAGCAGTATTGCATATGAACATATTGACGGATAACAAAATTGGTCCTGTTTCACTTGAAACAGGACCGCTTTTGTACAGTTTCACAATGACCATGGCAGCGGAAAATCCTGATATGCTTCCTGCGAACAGCCTTCCGGCGTTAAGAATGTGCATGTCAGATATCCTCTTTTCAGATAATCCACATCACTGTCCGGCGTCGGATGCTCATCCGCTTCCTCGCCTTTCAGCCAGAAATACAGCTGACCCCGCGGACTGATTCTCCTTTCATACCCGTCTTTATAGACATTGCGTGACAGGCCGCACATGATACCACCGCGTACTTCACTGGATGGAATCGGAGGAACATTCAGATTCAGTACACTTTGCATGGGTACATCTGTCACCACCAGTTTTTCTCCGATGCGGACTGCATAGTCGGCAAAATGAAGTGCTGTTTCTGCAGGCGTCTCTTTTTCCATCGAAACAGCCATAGCCTTGTAGCCCTGAAACGCCGCTTCCCTGGCTGCCCCACATGTGCCGGACACATAGGTCGCCAGTCCAACATTGTAGCCTTCGTTAATTCCGGACAGAACAAGATCAATCTTCTCATTGCTCAGGCCAAGCATACCAATCCGGCAGGCATCCACAGGCGTTCCTTCCACACGGTACGCGGACACTGCCCCCGGCATCTGCGCTTCATGAACCAGAAGCGGTACTGACAATGTGAATGCATGGGACTTGGCACTCTGCTGGGCATGCGGAGCCACAACGGTTACCCGGTGTCCCCGATGACAGCAGGCTTCCACCAGAATCCTGAGGTTTTTACTGTCAAACCCATCATCATTCGTTACAAGTATGTGCATGTTTTGTGCTCCAATCGTTCAAGTGACATTTCGATCTGTTTCACTGTTGTCATGGCATTGGATGTCGGACTGCATAACTGATAACCCTGTATGCAAGCCCGCAGACGCAAAAAGCATAAAGGAAAATTCCAGCCATGTCCAGTGTTTTTTCACGATCATGTCTCATTTCTCTCTCCGCTTATGCTCTGCAATCGGATTATCCCTTGCTTTTTCGGAGTGCTGCATATACAATGAGTATGTTTTATTCGTTTTTATCCTGCATTTTTATTGAGCAGAGGAGGTATCCTATGAATTATATCCTCATGACCGACAGTGACAGTGATCTGCCGTTCGACCTGAAACAGAAATATGATATTCCTGTTGTATACATGCCCTATGCACTAAATGGCAAGGAGTACTACGACGATCTCGGTCAGACGCTGGACTCAAAAGCGTATTTTAAAGCAATGCGTGATGGTGCGGCACCTGTGACCGCTGCCCTGAATGAAGCAGACTACCTGAACTATTTTGAACCCATCCTGAAGGAAAAGGATCTATTGTTCATCGCTTTCTCATCCAAGCTTTCTTCTACCATTCAGGCAGCCGAATCTGCACGGAAAAAGCTGCTTGCCAAGTATCCGGAAAGACGGTTTGAGATTTTTGACACACTGTCTATCTCTGCACCGCAGACACTGCTGTTACTGAATGCGCATAAGCTTTACAGGAATGGAGCCAGTATGGATGAAGTTCTTGACTGGCTTAAGAAAAACCAGCAGCGTGCTCAGGCCTTCTTTGCTGTAGATGACCTCAAATACCTCAAGCGCGGTGGCCGCATTTCACCGACTGCCGCTGCAGTCGGAAACATGCTCGACCTGAAGCCCATCATTACAGAAACCAAAGATGGAACACTGAGCAATATCGGCAAAGTCCGTGGTCGCCGCAAAGCCATTACCTTTATTCTTGACCGTGTGGAAGAGAATCTCATGGATCCAACGGAATCCATTGCCATAATTCTGCATGCTGATTGTCCCGACGATGCAGCTCTGTTAAAGCAGGAAATGCTCCAGCGGCATCCCGAAATGGAGATCAGGATCGATAATGTAGGGCCTGTAATCGGCGCGCACTGCGGACCAGGAACACTCGCGTTCAGTTTCATGGGACGGGAACGTCAGTATTAAGTTCAGGCAACTCTATAACCACGGGTATGACCGTGAGGGGGCATGGTCTTTGGACAGAATTGAACATGTACGGAAATACCTGGCAGGTTTTCAGGCGGAAAACCGGATTATTGAATTCAATGTTTCCAGTGCCACCGTCGAACTGGCAGCCAAAGCGCTTGGATGTGAACCTGCGCATATTGCCAAAACGCTTGCATTCATGGTCAAAGACCAACCGGTTTTCATTGTTGCAGCCGGGCACGTGCGGATTGACAATCATCAATTCAAGCATTTGTTTGGCACAAAGCCAACCATGATGACAAGCATGGAACTGGAAGCACTGACAGGGTATCAGTTTGGTGGTGTCTGTCCTTTTGATCTGCCAGATTCAGTCCATGTCTACCTTGACACCAGTCTGCGTGATTTCGACACAGTGTATCCTGCTGCCGGGAACGCGAACAGTGCAGTCCGCCTGACACCTCAGGAGCTGTTCACATTCGCGCATGCCCTGGACTGGATTCAGGTCTGCAAAACCAGAGAACCTTAAACCGGTTTCATCTGATTCTAATCTGTTTCTCCTTTTTTCACAATCTGATCTCTGGTACAATACAGGTGTTGAAAGGAGGAGCAAGCAATGTTAGGACTGCTCTTGTTGCCCTTCACGCTGATGATGGAGTTCTTCGGAATCATGCTTCATCTGACAGGATCTGTATTCCGTGGACTATTCAAAGGCATGATCGGATTCTGCGGACTTATGTTTTCTCTGATGTTTGGTTTCTGGCCACTGATGCTCATTGGTGGACTGGTATCCATGGTATTCGGAATTCTCCGCAGTCTGTGGCCCCTGATTGGTGTGGGATTGGTTCTCTGTCTGGTTGTCTGGCTATTCCGTCAGGGTGTTGAAGACGGTCAGCAGAACCCGGACGATGCATTCGCCCGGTTTGTAAACAGAATACGGAATCACTAATCATGATGATCCGGCTGCTTTTCTTTGAAAAGCAGCCGGTTGTTTTTTATTTGCAATCATCTTCCCTTTGCGGTATACTTTTTTCGTTTCATCGTCAGGCATAGCCTGCTTGATCGTTTATCCTGACATATAATCACTTGCAGTGAAAAGAGGTAGATTCCGTGGCCCCACTCATCTCAAAATGGCATCGTGAACTGGAGCTTTTCAGCAGTATCAAGCCTATGCTGATTCTTGAAGGAAACGTTCTGGACCAGTACCGTTATCCGATTGCAGGCTCACTTCCGGAAGATCAGCTGGTTTCTCTTCCGCTATATCTTTATACCTATTTTTCAGATATCGGTTACGATCAGATAGTCTTCTATTCCAATCTGGTCGGATTTGTGAATCCATATAATACTGAAATGATGAAAGGGTTTGCAGAATCTGTCCACAGCAAGCTCGATAACGGAGTGATTCCCGCTGAGTTTAAAGGCAATTCTGCAGATACGGCGCCTAACATCATCCGGCGTAGCATGATGCAGAACCAGAAAGCCACTGTCACCGTCCTTGAGCTCGCAAGCCATTACATTACCACCCCGGAACGCATGGATCAGCAGGATGTCAACAGTTTTAATCTTCTGTTGCAGTCTGCACTTTCTGCCTCATCCGTACGCACGCCCCAGGGGAAGCGGCAGAATCTTCTGGTGCTTCTGGTAAATAAGCTCAATGATCTCCCCACTTGGTTTTATCTGAATAATCCTGTATGCCGTACCATCCTTCTGGAAGCACCGGATCGCGATGAAAGATATCGGTTGATCTCAGGCGCAAGTTTTCCGACCTTTTTTGATGGTACCGTGTACCGGACGGATATGCCCTACTACAATGAACATCCGGAAGATCTGGCCAAACTCCAGGAAAAATTCGTTGCCCTGACTGAAGGCATGACCTTTACTGAGCTCGACGAACTGCGTCGTCTTTCCAAACAGGAAGGAACTGCGATCCGTGATCTTGCCAGTATCGTTGATCTGTATAAATATGGTATCAAACAGAATCCATGGGAGCATCTGTCCATGGAAAACCTGCGCCATGCAAAGCAGGATCTGGAAAAGCGTGTCAAAGGACAGGACTCTGCATTGGAAAGGACCCTGGATGTGGTTCGCCGCGCAGTGACCGGAATGAACGGCCTCTCCTCTTCTTCCACGGCCAAGCCCAAGGGTGTTCTGTTTTACGCCGGACCGACCGGAACCGGTAAAACAGAAACTGCCAAGGCACTTGCAGAAAAACTGTTTGGTGATGAATCAGCATGCATCCGCTTCGACATGTCGGAATACGGGCAGAGTCATTCAGATCAGAAACTCATGGGAGCACCTCCCGGATATGTCGGGTATGAGTCAGGAGGGCAGCTCACCAATGCAGTGAAAAAGAATCCGTTCTCCATACTGCTGTTTGATGAAATTGAGAAAGCACATCCCACAATACTGGATAAATTCCTTCAGATTCTGGAAGATGGCCGAATGACAGACGGTCAGGGAAACACAGTCTATTTTTCAGAATGCATCATCATCTTCACATCCAATCTGGGAATCTATACGAAGGATGCGCTTGGTCAGCGTCATGCCAATGTCAGTATGGACATGGATTATGCTGAAGTCGAGAAACGAATTCGTTCCGCCATTGAAGACTACTTCAAGCTGGAGCTTGGCAGACCTGAGATTCTGAACCGAATCGGAGAGAACATTGTTGTATTCGATTATATCCGGAAAGAAGCCGGTGAAGCTATCCTGAGCGCGCAGGTGAATAAGATAATCCGGCGGATGAACGAACAGAAAGGGATCGTCATCACCATCACGGACGAGGCATACCAGGAACTGCACGATGCTGCACTCAGTGATCTGTCAAACGGTGGGCGCGGCATTGGAAATCAGGTGGAGAGTCTGCTGATCAATCCTCTGGCGCGCTGGTTATTCCAGAATGAGATTCTCAGCAAGGCCTGTGTGGAAATCCAGCATTTCATCACAGATACACGCCCTGCAGAAGTCTGTTGCCGGATTTTACCGGAGCCTGACCCCAAGGAGGTATAAGCCTGATGCCCAGAAATAACGCAAATCCGCTGGATGGACTTTATGAAATTGTCAATGATCTGTGGGCCCATGAAACAACGGGTTCGGAACAGACACCGCAGCCTGAGCGACCAGAAGGATCTGTTCCCGCGCATGATGATACAAAGCCCTCTGTTCTCCCCTCATTCGAAACTCTGTGGAAAACTGCTGACGAAAGTATCGACTGGACCGATGTTCTCGTCAGCCCGCTGCCTACGGATGGAATCACCACAAGGGAGCGCTGGGACTTTCTGAGGACACAGGTCAACGCTGTTCTGTCGGGTGATATCTCGGCTTATTCTACAGTGCTTAAGGAAGTCCGGCCGTTAGATGATTTGAAACAATATGCACATAAGATTCGTGTCAGCTGCATCAACGCTGACCGGATCAATGTCACCTTCAACGCTCTGACAGAAGATGCAACTCAGGCAAATGAAGCTTACGACACCTATCTGTGTGGTCTTGCAATCCGTTCCGCCAGGGATCTGTTTGCGATTCTCCCGGTTCAGGAGGTATCCATCACTGCCGGAGATTCTTCCCATGAACGGCTGCATGTCGTTCTCACTCGGAACGCAATGCGTGGGATACGGTTTGCTTTTATTGCACCGGCAGAGTTCATACTGCAAAACGGTGGTTCTCTCAATCATGACCCACATGACTCAGCTCAGTAAAAGAAAATGACATCGTCAGACAAGTGACGGTGTCATTTTTTAGTCAAAATCCGCTGGTGGCATGCCATGGTACAGCTTTCTCCTTGCACGCGGAATGAGGCTGATATCTATTTTTTCCGGGTAGCCTGCTTATTTCTTTTGCAGA
>AUXO011568866.1_pt1 | contig 15092 bp, 10 predicted proteins | sample 768731 | NCBI WGS metagenome assembly AUXO01 (sample SAMN02715735, study PRJNA202380) | gut metagenome | biome: sheep rumen | host: Ovis aries | place: New Zealand: Palmerston North
GATATGCCCTATCATGATGTGTGATTCCTGAATACGCGGGGTATCCGACGATGGCACATTAAGCAGGATGTCAGCCATATCTCCCATTTGCCCGCCGGTAGAGCCTGTCAGTGCAATGGTTATCACGCCTAATTGACGTGCTTTTTCAAAGGCATTGCAGACATTTTTTGAATTGCCTGATGTGGATATACCGATGAGCACATCGCCTTTTTTGCACGCGCCGTCAATCATGCGTGAATAAATCAAGTCATAGCCATAATCATTTGCGACGGCTGTAAGATAAGAGGTGTTGCAGTGCAAGGCTTCGGAATTAAGCGGCGGGCGGTCGTAATAGAACCTGCCGGACAATTCAGCAGCAAGGTGCTGTGCGTCGGCAGCCGAACCGCCATTGCCACACCACAACACACGATGACCGTTTCTCAACGCCTCTATCAGCGTATCAGCAGCCGATTGAATACGTTGCAACAAGTTTTGATTATCAAGAATTGACTGTTTGGTGACGATACTCGCACGTATTGATTGTTGAATTATATGGTCCATGTTTTTAATCCTTCCGATGTAAATTCATATCGTTTGACTTGTCCTGAAAAACGTTGTGTGAGAGCCGTTTCAACGGCATACCGGCTTGTAACAGGGCAATAGAAGAACATAAAGCCACCGCCGCCTGCACCGGACACTTTGCCTCCCGTTGCGCCGGCATCTATGGCAGTTGCGTATATATCATCCAGCATCTGATTCGTAATGCCTGATGTCATTTTCTTCTTCTCTTCCCACCCGAAATTCAGCAAATCGCCTATTCTGTCAATATCTCCTTTGAGCAGACACTCTTTCATCTGAATAGACTGTTCCTTCAGTTTGTGCATCGCCTCAATAGACGATTGTTTACCGGCACTGACATTCTTGATTTGTCCTTCAATAATTTTGGCCGACACATGGCTTGTTTCCGTATAATAAAGCAGCAAGTTATGCGCTAATTCGTCTTGAAAACGCTGGCGGATACGGAGGGGATTCACGATTACCTTGTCGTCCGGCAAGAATTCCATAAAATTGAAGCCCCCGAATGTGGCGGCATATTGGTCTTGCTTACCGCCGGTCATGAGCAAATCCTTGCGCTCAATCTCGTAAGCAAGACGGGCTAAATCATATTCTCCAAGCGGCAGTTTGAGCCACTCGGCAAACGCACCTAATATACTGACGACCAACGTACTGCTTGTTCCTAAGCCACTACCGGCCGGCGAATCGACATGGCTTGTGATACGCAGACTGAGCGGACAATGTGCAAAGTCCTTTACCACACGGTTATAGACTCCTTTGCTCAGCACAAAAAAACCATCGGTTGGTAACTCAAGCGAAGAGTCATAGACCTCTTCCAAACCGGCATCGGGCGAAGAAAAAATAATCTTTCCGTTATCTAACGGTTCGATCGTGGTATAAGCATACAGCGAGATAGTGGCATTCAATATACAGCCGCCGTATAAATCTGAATAAGGAGACACATCTGTTCCTCCTCCGGCTAACCCTAAGCGCAAAGGGGCTTTACTGCGTATTATCATATTGGATTACTTTTCTTATGTTACAAAATGCTTATTTGCTTATTGCTACTCTTTTTGCCCCAAAATAGCCTCCACCATTCGCGTCCATGAATACTTTTCGCGCTCATGTAGCAAGTGGTTTGCAAATCGTTCTTGCTTGGGATTGTCGCAGAAATCTTGCAATGCATCGGCTATGGAGCCTTCGTCCACTTTGCACACATAGCCTACTTTTCCATTGGGCACAATCTCAGCCAATCCTCCTACATCCGTAACTAACATCGGGCGCAAAAAATGGTAGGCAATCTGTGTAACGCCACTTTGCGTGGCACTTTTATAGGGCTGAACGACCATATCGCATGCCGAGAAATAGTTTCTCACCTCATCGTCGGCAATAAACTGCGTACGCCAGATGATCTCCCCTTCTAAATGCAACTGTTTTTCCAATTCGGCATACTGCTCGCCATTATTGTAAAACTCGCCTGCCACAATCAACTTGACACGCGAATAATCGCCTCGCTGCTTTAACAACGCTAAGGCGCGCATCAACAAATCTAATCCTTTGTAATCACGTATAAACCCGAAGAAAAGAAGATAAATCATATTCGGCTTCAACCCTAATACGCGCAGGGCTTCCTCACGGGGCAGCGATTCGCCGAAATTATCGTACAGCGGGTGCGGGGTCAGCACTTTGGGCTTAACCGTATCAAATCGTGTACAATCGTCCAATACGCTTTGCGACATCGCCACAAATCTGTCCACACTTCGTACAAAATAGCGAATCAACCACTTGTCCCAAGGTTTAGGCTCGTGCGGTATCACGTTGTCTAAGATGCTGACTACTTGCACACCGCTTCGTTTGGCTATACGTGCCACCGTGCCCAAACAAGGTGCCATCAGGGGAATCCAGAACTTAATGACCAACCTGTCCGCCTTCATACGGCGCACCATACGCCCCACGCGAAGCCAGTTAAATGGATTGATACTGTTTAACACACGGCGTATAAGCAAATCCTTCGGAGCCGGAGCGTCCGAATACTGCGTCTTACCCGGGAATAAGAAATTGGGGTATTGGAGGGTAAAAGTTAGAATCTCTACCTCATGTCCTTCGCGCTGAAACTGGCGCGCCAAACGCTCGTTGTACGCTGCCAAACCGCCACGATAGGGCCATGCCGTGCCTAATAAAACAATTTTCATACCTATGTCCGTCTTTGCCGCGGCAAAAATAGTATTTTTTTCGGTTCTTCTACACCTTTTCTATCTTTTTCTTACCTTTGCCGCCGATTATGAACAAAACACCTTGCTATCTATGACTTCAACTCAATGTCTTATTATCGGCAGCGGTCCTGCCGGATATACAGCCGCTATCTATGCTTCTCGCGCTAACCTACAACCCATTCTCATTGACGGTCCGCAACAAGGCGGTCAACTCACTCTGACCACCGAAGTGGAGAACTTCCCCGGTTATCCGGACGGCGTTCAATCGTTCCAGATGATGGACGATCTAAGGCGGCAAGCCGAGCGGTTCGGCACACGCTTCGTAAGCGGTATCGTCACCCGCGTGGAATTGGGCAAAAAAGAAGAGAACGGCAGCATTAAGCACCATCTCTTTCTTGAGACCGAAGAGGAATACGTAGCCGATAGTGTAATCATCGCTACCGGCGCTTCCGCCAAATGGCTCGGACTACCTTCCGAAAAGGAGTTTATGGGACGCGGAGTGAGTGCATGTGCCACTTGCGACGGGTTCTTCTACCGCGGCAAAACAGTGGCAGTTGTAGGCGGCGGAGATACAGCCTGCGAAGAGGCCACCTATCTTGCAGGCTTGTGTCAAAAGGTGTATCTGATTGTTCGTAAGAACTATCTACGTGCATCTGAAATTATGCAGCAGCGCGTCTTCAACAATCCGAAGATTGAAGTGCTCTTTGAGCACAACACGAAACAACTGACCGGTGAAAACAAGGTACAGGGAGCCGACCTTATTTACCGCAAAGATACCCCCGACGAGCAGATTCGGCACATTGATATTGACGGTTTCTTCCTCGCTATCGGACATCAGCCGAATACCCGACTGTTTGCCTCTTACCTTGATTTGGACGAGGAAGGGTATATACAAACGATAGGCAACAGCACCGCCACCCGTATTGCCGGCGTGTTTGCAGCCGGCGATTGTGCCGACCCGCACTATCAACAAGCCGTCATAGCCGCAGCAACAGGTTGCAAAGCCGCTATTGATGCCAACAACTACTGCAAAACGCTATCGTGATGCCTGTATATTGGCGGTAAAGAATCGATAGACATCGCTTAGACTTACTCCCCCGCTTTTCAAAGCAGGATTCTGCGCCTCCAAGTCTGCCAACAGACGGAGGTGCTTTTCTATGGTTACTTGATCGCCACGCATAGCCGGACCGGATTGAGCTGCACGAGGAGACTGCGTCTGCACTTTTTGCTCCGTTTCCTGAATCACGGGAAGCAAGATAGAGAACGGCAGACCGACAGAGGCTACTATCTCGGAGGCGATAGCATACAGGCAGTTGCTGAAATTGCCGGTCAGCACTCCCGCTAAATGAATATACCCGCGCTGTTGCATATCGGCCTTATACACACGATCTGTCAACTCATGCGCCAGACTCTCCAAGTTGTGCTGCGTAGGTTCATCATCTCCTTCTATAAAGAAACAGGTATGACGCAGGTCCACCATCTTGTTGCGCGTAAATGCTTGAAAAGGATAGAAAATGCCTATATGCCCAAAGGGCTGTAAGGGCATCAACTTCTCCATGGGTTGCGTACCCGCCACATGCACGAATAGTCGGTTTTTCTGCTCGGCTGCATTTGCAAATACTTTACTTACCTCTTCAACCACGGAAGACAATGCCCCATCGGTTACAGCAAACACATACAGGTCTGCATCGGTACGAATTGCCGTATAGTCCGTGGTATAAGGCACATTGCCCAATCGTTCGGACAACACTTGACAGGACTCAATGGAACGACTCCATACCTGCGCGATACGATAACCGGTCTGCTGCAAAGCAAAGGACAGAGAAGTGGCTAAATTGCCCGCTCCTATAAAAACGATATTCATTTTATCGGCTATTAAGACGGCGCAAAATTAGAAAAAAACTACACAAGTATTGTTGCAATACAAAAAATCTGCTGTACTTTTGCGCCGCTATTGTGATACGCACAACTCATAAACTCATAAAACTCATAAACTATTTATTATGGCTTACAAAATTTCTTCTGACTGTCTTGCATGCGGGACATGCATAGACGAATGCCCGATGGGTGCGATTTCCGAGGGCAACCCTTACACGATTGATGCTGATATGTGTACCGAGTGCGGCACCTGCGCCAGCGTTTGCCCCAGCGGTGCTATCTCGCTGTAAAGCATCATTCAGATTTTTTCCAACATTTTGAAGCACAATCCAGAAAAGACAATCCCCTGCTCAAAAAGCAGGGGATTGTCTTTATTCAAAAACGAGGACTAAATAGCAGTCTCTATCACTTCTTTTTCACAGTTGTTAATTTGGCGCAAAATCTTGTAGAACGAGTATTTGAAGGGGTCGGCATTGATAAGATACATTTCAGAGCGGATATTGTACCCTTCATAATCCTTATTAACGATGAACTTAATACCTTTGTAGAGATTGAATTCGCGAGCATTTTGGGCAAGGAAACGTCCCCGTTCCGCGGAACAAGAAAAATACTTCACGAAAGCGATATACATAGGATTCGTATCTGACGACGATACGAGTACATAATACGAATCGCCTTCGTACTTGAAACGAATATCCCCATCATCATCAATGGTGGGAGAGTAACCCTCATCGCGAAGGAATGAGGAAATACTACGACGAAGTGCCAACTGATTTTCGTTCAACTCGGCAAAAGCGGTTGTCAGCACAAGCGTGCATAACAAAGTTAGAATTAGTTTTTTCATAGATTAAATTTTTGGTTGGTTAGTTTTTTATAATTGTCTGTTTTTGTTATCATACAATTCGAACGACATTTTGATGGAAGCCGGAATATCCAAACGTGATTTGATTTCGCCCATCAATGAACTTAACTGTTTTTTTAATGCTGTGATTTCGCTGGGCAATACCTCGTATTGGGACTTATCTAATTGGAATTTAGACATTACATTGCCGGACGAAAGGATTTCCATACTCATCCACCGAAGTGTTAACGACTCAAGTTCAAAAGTGGTAGGCAGTTCTGCGTTTATTTCCGCTACATTCTTTTTCCATTGTGCCGGTGATGAGGAGCCTGTATTCTTTCGCTGCGAATTAGATTGGGAAGGAGCCGAACGTCGAGTACCCGCAGACTGCCAATCCCCCCACGATTCAGTTTTCGGATTATAGACAGCATATATCAACATATTTCCGCTCGCATCGTACACTTGACGTTGCACCGGCGTTATCTCATCCTTGGCATAGACTATTTCCCATTTAGCAAACCCATATTTGGAGTCATCGGCTTTCATTTTGCCGTTATAGATTTGCCAAACGAGTAATTTACCTTTGCTGTTATACGTATTGGTTTCGATGCGCACCAACTGATTTCGCTGGTCATAATACCTATTTTCGATATCCAATTGCCTTTCATTATACTTTGTTTCGCAACGGGCATACCCTTCGTCCTTGCTTACTACCAAACGATTGTTCTTGTCATAGTATTCGGTCAATGTACGGTTGCCCATCAGGTCGTGCTGCATAACAATCTTATACACTCCATCCCAACCTTCCACGGGGTTCTGATATCCGTCATACGTGGTGATTTGCGCGAAATTACCATACGCGTCATACTCTACCCTGCCCTCTGCCTTTCCGTCTTTCGCTCTTATGGGTTTACCATCTACACCATAGCTAATCTGATGTATTACACGATGCATTGCATCATATTCCGACACGCGGCGGTGTGTTTTCTGATTATCTAAAGCGGGTTTACCCTTCTCGTCCCAATAGGAACTCTCAATAATATTGCCATTCTTATCCCGTACGTACTTAACGGAAGCATAGGGTTCGTCCTTCGATTTTTTAATGCGGTGCCCCTGCAAGTTGGTATAATAGCATTCAGTCAAGAAATTATTGGCATCATATACAGAATGTTCATATACCGTATTGCCATACAATTTACCTTTCGCATCAATCACGTATTCACCGGTTAGATTTCCGCGCTCATCATACTGATAGTGATAGCTGTATAGTATATTATCGGCAGTATCGTAATACTTGGTAGCGATATGGAAATTATCTTTTTCGTCATACACATATTCACACCGAGCATAGCCGTAGGACGTTTTTACAAGTTGACCTTTCGTATCTAAATAGCGGACGGAAATACAATTCCCGATTGCATCGTACTCATATTCATATTGTGCATATCCGTCCGACAGCATCACAGGATTGTTGTTCGTATCAAAGAAGGATCTACTCAGCGGATCGCCGTGCGCATTATATACGGTGTTCATCACGGCGAAACCTTCTTTTTGAACGAGATAGGGCTGACGGACACTATCTAAGTAACGAAGTTGTACCATTTGGTCTAAACTATCAAATACATAGACCTCGTAGAAATGCCCGCCGCTTAAGCGCGTCGGCTGCGATTGCTCATTCAGACCGCTATATTCCGTTTGATTACTATGCTCATCGTAAGCAAAGACGACTTGCATGGGTGAGTTTCCTTGTTCCACCAACGTATGATTGGTATCATAGTAACGCACCATTATCACATTTCCGCGTTCGTCATACTCATACTCACGAATAGCATAATACATATTGTACTCCTTGAAAATAGCCAACGTGAGTTGCAGATTATCGTTTTGCTCATTTGTCAGCGAATCTGCGGCAACTGCCATTGTATCACCTTTCAGCGAGCGCACGAAGGCTTTGTTTTTGTTTGGTGCGTAGTAGGACATTCTCGTATTATATCCTCGCTCGTCGTATTCTAACCGTATGGCTTGTACGCCGTTGTTATTGAGTGTGGGTTGCCACTGCTCTCCCAAATAGGTATATTCTATTGTATTACCATATTCGTCCAGTTTGTACGCCAAGCCGAATGCTTTCATATCGCTCCGACAAACGCTTTGGTGATTTGCATCATAATACTTTTCACCTATCCGATTTCCCCATTGATCGTAATTGATTTCTACTTCGTACACCTGATTGCCATCGTGTGAAGCTCCGCCGTTTGCACTTAGATACCGCACACTTGTCCAATGATCCAACTCATCGTACGTATATATTTTTTGAGCCAAGTTGATGCTATTACCTTTTATCTTACCGGTAGCGTCCACAAAATATTCTTCCACTTCCCGTCCCTTCTCGTCATAGGAATAGGCAATGCCGAATATGCCCGCTCCGTCGCTTACGCATCGATTAGCCAATCCTGCATACATTCGCAAAACGACATACCCGTTTTCGTCATACGTGAGCAAAAAGCGGCTGATGCGGCTTTTTTGGTTATTATCCACATTGACAGTTGCAGTCGTTTGCATTTGTATCGGTGCTTCCGTATCATAGGCATCGAATCGGCGAAAAGTGATTGTCTTCAAGTTATCCGAATAGTCCATTTTGCAGATGGGGTGCATCGTAGCAGAATAAACCTCCTTGTAATCAATCTTTCCATCAGCCGTATAAAAGAACTTCGTATAACTATACCGTTTATGCATAAACTCCGTATCCGAGTGCTCTACAAGCGTGCCATGGGCATTCACTAATTTCATCTCGCGCAGTTTCCCTTTTTGATAGGTCATCTGGTAGGTAGCACGCCGGTGCTGATGCTCTTTGAACGAAACTTTTCCAATCCCTTGCGGGATACCATACACTTCCGCATAGTCATTATAATAACGCACTTTTTCGCGAGTATAATCCCACAGGCCGAAACCTCCACCCAATAATAGTGCCACCAAAGCGGCTATCCCATATTTGACTCCTCGACTCACTTTTTCAGGATAAATAGCCGAATGGAGTGCCTGCTTAAATTCTTGGCACGTAGAGAAACGCTTCTGTTTATCCTTTGCTGTGGCTTTATCTACTACGCGTTGAACCTTGTCGCTTATATGCTTATAGTAACTGCGCATAGGCGGCAAAGGTTCCCCGGTCACTTTCTGCATAATCTCCATCTCATTCATGGTTGTCGTATCGTAGGGTTGCCGCCCTGTCATCATCTGAAACAATACGACACCTAACGAATAGATATCACTGCGCTCGTCCAACGTTTCGCCACGCACTTGCTCGGGCGACATATAGGATGGCGTTCCTATAATCTGTCCGGCAGACTCATTATCTTCCCGCATGAGTGTGGCAATCCCAAAGTCCAAAATCTTCGGAGTCCCATCGGGGGTGATGATGATGTTGTTGGGTTTGATGTCGCGATGTAAAATGCGCTTACGATGGGCATAACCTACGGCATCCAACAGCGGTTCAAACATAGGGGCTATACGTTCCTCTACAATAAGCCCGTTCTTCTTGGATATGAATTTGTCCAAACTCATACCTTCCGCGTACTCCATAACAAGGTAGATATTGCCCTCGTTGTCAGCGTGATAATTCATAAAACGCACGATATTCGGATGGTCGAGCGAAGCCAAGTGCTCTGCCTCCTCCTTCATACGTTGGCGGGTAAAGTCGTTCACCATATTGGCATTGATGACCTTAATCGCTACTTTTTGTTGGCGTATGTACTTATTTTCAGCCAAATATACACTACCCATACCTCCTGAACCAATCAGCGACAGGATGGTATAATTGAGAATTTCTTTTCCAATCATAACTACATTTTATTTTCAAATAGATAGAAGTATGATGATTAGGATCAGGCGCGCACAAACTCCACTAAACCATCCTATTAACACGCGCTGATTTTCTTTTTCCGAAAGTTTGTCTTTGTTAATCAACCACAGAATCCCTCCGACTACGGACAGCATCACAACCAGCAGTATCCACGTCTCGCCTTTATTGTTTTCTTTTGTAGGTATATGGGGAGTGGTTCCTATCGGTTGTAAATCCGGTGCATCATCCGGAACTTCGTTCATTGGGGGATTGGCTATCAACTCATTTGTCATACGCACCACCTTCGACCACGGCAACTCACATTCTTGCTTTCCGGCTAAATAAATAGACGGGACGGGCTGCGTCTGCCCGCTATTGGGATTCGGATTATACTGAATCTGATAAACGTCGTTGTGCACATATCGCCCGTTCACCATTGTACCGTTACGGCTGTGATCACGCAACTCAAAGCAATCAGGCAGCGTAAATCGTATCGTCAGATGGGATGAACTGACGTACACATTCGGGACATTGATATCACAACCTTTTTTACCTACCGTAATTTCTACATCTTGCTGTTCGCCCGGCAAAAGATGTTTTAAGGCTCTTCGAAAATCGTCGGCTGTCTGATAACGGCGAAGCATATTCTTGTCCGTAGCCTTATAGATAACTGCTTGCAGGGCATCAGATACCCCCTCAACTAACTCTTGTGCCGAAGGAAAGGCATCGTTTATGATTGAAAGTGAAGTCTCGTAGTTGTTCTGCTTTTTGATAAAAGCGTGCTTGCCCGTAATCATATAGTGCAGCAAACAACCCAATGAATAGATATCCGTTCGATGGTCAATGTTGGTAGCACTCACTTGCTCAGGCGACATATATCCGTCCGTTCCGACCCTGCTACCCACGGTATGTCCTGTCGTTGTCTTCATATCCTTAGCGATACCGAAATCAATCACGCAGATGGATTGGTCTGGACGTACCATGATATTGGAAGGTTTGATATCTCGGTGCACCATTCCCTTGCTATGGATATAGGTAAATGTTTCCAAGATGGGGAGCATTAGTCTAACTGCTTGTTCCGGAGCAAAATGCCCGTTCTGGCGCACTATATGTTCAATGGTATCGCCCTCCACAAACTCCATCGGCAAGAACAGATTACCGGCTCTGTCGGCATAGGGTTGTCCCACCAACTTGACAACATTGGGGTGGTTGAGTTGCTGCATGGCTTTGGCTTCCCGCATAAAGTAGTCGCGAATACGCGGGTCGGTAACAAACTGGTTATTCATTTGCTTGACAGCCGCTTTGCGTCCATCATCCGTTCGTGCCAACCATACACACCCCATGCCGCCTTTTCCTATTTGCTCTATCAACTGCATATTCGCTATCGTGCTTAGGGTTCTTCCTCAGCTTGTGGTTGTGTTTCCGTCTGTTGCTCTTCAACTATATTGGTATCTTTCCTCACCTCCATTTCACTATTATTCTGATTTTCAATCACTGAGTCTCTGGAAGTTGAATCGGGTTGTGCGAGGAGTTCAGGCTGCGACTGTGTTTGCTTAGCAGGACCAGAAGTAGCAGCAGATGTAGCTGAATTTGACTGACGTCCTGAACCTTGTTTTTGTTCCGCTCGCTCTTGCTGAATCGGACTATCCACATTCACAATCCAGATTTTTGTTTGCCCTTGTATGGTGAGTGCGAACCGTACAATTCCCGCCAGAGGCGTAAATTTAATTTGCTCTAAAGGCTGATTCTGTTCGTTGGTAGTCAAAATGTGTGTTTTCCGCACTTGCTCACTATTATACTGCAATGCAGTATTCCAATCTACCACCGTATCGGAAACTTTGATGGGTTCATAAAGCATCCTATTGTCGGGCGAGCAGAACGTAATGATGTGATTGTCGGTCAATCGGATAACTAAAGCATCTTCATTCTCCTTATGCGGGGCGTTAATAGTTATTTCAACCGTATCTTGCCTTTCTATCACCACAACTTCTTGTTGCTGTTCCGCTTCTTCGTCTTTGGACTGAGGTGAACGCATAAGCAGCCATACCAGTCCCGCTACGAGCATCATACACAAGGCTATACCACCTGCCCATAGACCTATTTTCTTGCGCCGCTCGGTTTGCGTTTGCTCTTGCGCCGCCTTAGGTGTAGTGGCAAATTCCACCAACACGGCGGTTATGTTATCCAGACCTCCTCCCTCCTTGGCTTTTTCAATCAGGCGATTAGCACGCTGTTGTGCGGTCATATCTTTTTGTTGACTGACCACGTGCTCAATGGTCGTATCGTTCACCATTCCCGACAAGCCGTCGGAGCACAACACAAAGCAGTCACCTGCTTCAGGTGATATAGCATCGTCCATGACGGTAGCGGGTTGCATCTGCGGCAGACCCAACGCATTGGTTATTTCGTTCTTACGGGGGTGTCGTTCTGCTTGTGCGGCCGTTATAGAGCCGGAATCCACCAACATCTGCACGTACGAATGGTCCTTAGTTAGTTGCTTGATTCGGTGGTCGCGCACCAAATAGATGCGACTATCGCCCACATGACCTATATAAACCAACCCATCGCGCACAATGAGGAGTACACAAGTGGATCCCATCCCTTTCAGGTCTGGATGGGTAGCCGTATGACGCAAAATAGCCGCGTTGGCTGCATCTATGGCAGCACCTATTGCCTCACGAGCATCGGAGAAATAGTTTTCTGTCAAAAACTGAAGAATCGTATCCACCGCAATATGGCTTGCCGTAGCACCGCCCACATGACCGCCCATCCCATCGCATACCACTGCCACCCAGCCATTGGGAGTTTGACGCTCCCCAAAATGGTCTTCGTTGGCAGCACGCTTTAGCCCGCGATCGGTCTGACCTATCACTTGGCAGTAAGGATATCTGTTTTCCATACCCTTACCCATTTTAGGCTATGTTCGGAATAGCGAGAAAGACGAACTTGGTAGCCCCTACCACTATCACATCGCCGGATTGCAATTCGGCTTCGCGCTTGAACTCACCGTTCACGTACAAGCCGTTAGCCGTATGCTCGTCATAAAGGCGGAAAATACCTTCTGCAGGAGTAAACAGAATCTGGAAATGCCTGCGCGACATATAGTGATCGTCCGGCACACGAATATCATTCCCCTCGTTGCGACCGGCAAAATTATTTCCTTCATATATAGGGTATAGTACACCTTGCGGGTTGTGACTATAAGACACCAACACTGCAATTAGTTTTCTGCCATTATTGGCAGAAGTATCGTCCCTATTCGCGCCAAACAATATGGTTTGCGGACTCTCATCTTCTACGGGCAGAGGTTGCTCCATGGGGATGGTAGGAGCGGTAGAATCAATCAAACCTATCGTTTCTGAACGGTCTTCTTCAATCACATGCGTTTCAGACGGGCAGAAGGGACATGTATCGCCATAGATACTGGGGTCATACTGATGACCATTGGGACATCTTCTTGTTGACATAATTATAGAGGATTAGTAGTTAAATGATTACTGTAATAATGTGGCTGCTTTATGAGCCTGAACCGCATAGTTATACGACGTGCCGGCACCACCGAAGAAAAAACCGGAAGTAATAATGCCGGCAAACTTACCGTACGCATCAAACACGGGTGAACCGCTGGCACCTCCCTGTATGGAGATATTGTGTCCGAACACATATTCGCCGCTCTCCTGCGTGATTTCACCGCTTTGATTATTGGCCTCGATCCCCACATCCGTCCTCGCTACAGTTAAGCCCTTCGGGAAACCCAATGTATATACGGCATCACCTATTTCCATGTGCTTCGGCTGAGCCATATCACGTACATTGACTATGGTAACACCGGCAGGTGTCTTTTTGGTATTCAACTGAATAAGTGCAGCATCTACCTTGTCATCGGGTGCATTTTTCAGGAAAGTACAGAACATCCAATCGCTCTCCGAATTGACGTGGGTATCATTCATCACGACCGATAAATCCTTTGTTATACAGCGTACCTCCACATTCGCCATATCGTTGTATATGGTCTTTATATTATTTCGCGCAGTCCTATTGGACGTTGCCGAATAGAGCAGTTCCAAAATATCGGGCAACGCATTCTTTATCAACTCGGGGTGCTTCAATTCATCAGGCATCTGAGAAGCCACATGACGGTTGGTCATAATCGTTCCTTTGTCATCAATAAAGAAGCCGGTACCTGTTCCGCTCACGCTGTTTACGTCCACTTCACCCTTATCGGTATTCCAAATCAGATTATTAAAGGCGTCATACCCTACCAGACTACTTACTGCCTGCCCTTTGTAATATACCTTGTAGGTATAGGAATGGTAAATCAGCACCACACTGCTCTTATAGTGCGAATATACTTCGGCAGGTGTCCATGCCTTGTTATGGAGGTAACAGAAAATACCGACTACCACTAACGCTACGGCTGCCACTGCCCCTGTCAAACCTATCCAAAGGGTAGAGCGCGTCTTTTTAGCATTTCCGCTCGTGCCGAATATGCGCGACCAATCCAACTCGTAGCGATTGGCTATCATCACCTTATCTCCTTTTTGCAAACGCACGGGAGCCGAAATCTTTTGACCGTTCACATACGTCCCGTTGGTAGATTGCATATCGGTCAGCCATATCCCGTCTGCACGGTTTTCCAGCATGGCGTGCTTGCCCGAAACTTCCTGATGATCCATCACCACTTGACAATCCTTTGCCCTTCCCACTATACATTGTTTTCCTTGTACGGGTTGTTGCCTTGCTGAACCGGACACTTTTATCACTTGGGTCTTGCCGGACTGAGAAGCCACAACGGCTTGCCAATCTAAATCCGTATCCGCCAATTTGACTTTGCAAGCAGGCTGCAACAGGGTATTGGTAGTGATACGCTTACCGTCCACAAATGTTCCATTGGTGGAATTCAGGTCGCGCAAATAGACTTCGCCCTTATCTGTTATGGTCAACACCGCATGCTGACGGCTAACCTGTGGGTTGCTCACTACATAATCATTGGTCGAACTTTTACCGAGTGTGATTGTTTTCATACGTATTTCGTTTTTGGTTTGGGGTACACAAAAAAAAGCGTGAATTCTTTTGTTCTTCACGCTTCCAAAGGGCTTCGCAATCCCCGTAATCGGTAGAAAAACAAACGAAGTCCACGCTGTATGATATGTATAAACCCTTCTAAGGCCGGATAATAAATTCTCCGACACATAGAGCGGGGGATTTACATACCCCATGGACATTCGTTGTTCTTGTTTGAAACCGATTACCTGAATGTTGCGAAGATTCTTGGAAGTCGCAAACAACATTCAACAAATGCCGTTATGTCCGCAATACCACCCCTATGAAAAAGACATTTCCCTCACAGCGTGGAATTACAGCGCAAATGTATTTCTATTTCGACACATACCACAAACATTCCCTCTTTTTTTTATTTTTTCTCACGCCCAAAACATCGAATTGAAAAAAAAGTATTTTTCTGTTGTACAAGACAAAGTATTTGCCGTATCTTTGCGCGCTTTTTTAGCGAGAAAAAAGCCGAACATGTTTAACTTTTTATTTCATTCTCCATTATGACAGAGAATCCCTCACTCCAGAACTTCGACTGGGATGCCTATGAAGCGCAAAAGCAGGGCAAACAAAATGAAGAAATTCAAGCAAAGTACGACCAAACGTTGAACGCCATCAAGACCAATGAGGTGGTTATCGGTACGGTTACGAACATCAACAAACGCGAAGTAGTTGTTAACATCGGCTACAAATCCGATGGTGTAGTTCCCGCTACGGAGTTCCGCTACAATCCTGATCT